>PPCM01000219.1_pt1 | contig 73023 bp, 46 predicted proteins | sample 1555541 | NCBI WGS metagenome assembly PPCM01 (sample SAMN05284479, study PRJNA326546) | Marine sediment metagenome, whole genome shotgun sequencing project. | isolation source: marine sediment | place: Germany: Wadden Sea | collected 2012-09-05 | reverse complement strand
AACTGTATTGCCCAAGGTAAGTTTGCTGAAGTTAAGCGTACAATGACTTCAGGTAAAGGTCTTGAAGGTGTTGTGAAAAAAGACGATCAGTACTTTAATCCATTTATTGAACTAATGTTAGGAGGTAAGTAATGAGTAATCAAATCGATTTAACAAAAGTAAAACCTTATGGCGATACATTAAATGATGGTAGAATGCAGTTTGCATTTACATTACCAATTCCAGCAGGTGATGAGGCTGATGAAGCAGCAAAGCAGCTTTTAACAAAGATGGGTATTGAAGAAGCAGCTGTTGTATACTCAGAAGACTTAGGTGTTGGTTATACGTACTTTACTGCTTATGGTAAATGCCAACATACTGTTGATTATTCATCTATTGAAGTACCAAAAGTAGAAGTTGATATCATGGATAAGTATGGTGTAGAAGATTTCATTAAAGAGCACATTAAACGTGACGTAGTTATAGTAGGTGCTTGTACAGGTACAGATGCTCATACCGTTGGTATTGATGCAGTTATGAACATGAAAGGCTTTGATGGACATTATGGTCTTGAAAGATACAAAGGTATTGAAGCAGTAAATATGGGTTCTCAAGTACCGAATGAGGAGTTAATTGCTAAAGCAGTCGAGTTAAATGCAGATGCAATTGTTATTTCTCAAATAGTTACACAAAAAGATGTTCATATTATGAATTTGACCAATATGGTTGAACTTCTGGAAGCTGAAGGTTTAAGAGAAAAAATGGTAGTAATTTGTGGTGGTCCTAGAATCAGTCATGAACTTGCAAAGGAATTGGGTTATGATGCAGGTTTTGGTCCTAAGACTTATGCAGAGCATATTGCATCATTTGTAGTAAACCAATTAGTAGATAGAAACTTGATATAAGATAATGCGAGTCTTCGGGCTCGCTTTTTTCTTTAAAGATTGCAAGCGCTTTCCTTATTATTTTTGTTTTTTCTTGTGATATGATGGAAGTGTATATCTGTAACTATTGAATTTGGAGGTTTATTTGAGTAAAAAAGAATTGTTGAAAGTGTATAAATGGACACTCAGTTATTTCAAACCCTATCTATTACATACTATTCTATTTGTTTTAGCAGGGGGTATGATTATATTTGGTGAAATTATGTTGCCGAGGAGAATGGGTTATATTATTGATTTTATTATTCCTAAGAACTCAATAGAGTTACTTTTAAGTCAAATGTTTTTCCTGTCATTAGTCGTTGTTTTGATTATAATCACAAAGATGATTTCAGGTATGTTAGAGCAAGTTATCTCAAAAAAAATTGTTAGAAATATGCAAAAGGATCTTTTAAGGAAATATCAGTCTCTAGGCTTCCCATACTATGATAAAGTCTCAACAGGAAAAACAATTTCTCTTTTTGAAAACTCTGTTAATGAAACACAGCAAACATATAGTTTTTTATTTCCGCATTTTATTTATAGTTTGGCTCAATTCTTAGTACCTTCAATAATTCTTCTTATGCAAGAACCTGTTTTTTTCTTTGCAGCCATGGTGGGTAATTTGTTATATGTTCTTTCTAATCACGGCACCAATAAACGTATTCAAAAGTACTTAGATATAGAAACAAAAGCAGCACATTGCTATCAGCAGTCACTCTATGATACTCTTTCAGCAACTCATGAAATGAAAGCAATGGGTAGTGAAAAATGGATGCTTGATAAAGTGAGAGACAATTTTAAGGCATACAAAGAACCTAGGATGAAGTCGATATTGTGGAGGCACATTAGATTTACTATTGTAGGATTTACTTTAACTATTTCTACTGTTTTGGTTTATGTAAGTGGTTTGACATTGATTCAGGAAGGGACATTAACACTAGGAACTTTTATAGGTTATACTTTCTTAATTGGATTGATTTCAAGAGGTTTTTCAGTCTTTTTCTACATTATACCTGCACAGTATCATGCTTTAACATATGCTAAAGGATTGTATGACTTCTTAAGTATAGACTCTGAAGCAGATTCTACTAATTCATCTGAGTTACCTTTAAATCTAGGGATTAGTCTAGAAAATGTATCTTTTTCATATGATGATAAGAAAATGATTATAGATGATTTGTCTTTATACATCCCAAAAGGGCAAAAGGTTGCTTTTGTTGGAGAATCAGGATGTGGCAAATCAACACTATTTAAGATTTTAGGTCGATTTTATGATGCAAGTGGACATATAAAGTTTGATAATACTGACATAAAAAATCTATCGAAGGATGCTATTCGTAGCAATTTAGGATATGTATTTCAAGAAACATTTCTATTTAATATGTCAATCAAAGAAAACATTAGATTTGGTAAATTGGATGCTTCAGATGAAGAGATAATTGAAGCTGCAAAAAAAGCGAAAGCTCATAGTTTTATAACTGAAACAGGAAATGGTTATGAAACTATTGTAGGTGAGCATGGTACGAGTTTATCAGGGGGACAGAAGCAAAGGATAGCTATAGCTAGAATGATTCTGAAAAATCCTGAGATACTACTATTAGATGAGGCAACTTCTGCTTTAGATAATACAACTGAGCTGATGATTAAAGAAACAATTGATGAGATATCAAGAGACAAAACAGTGATTGCAATTGCTCATCGATTATCAACCATTACGGATTTTGATAGAATTATTGTTTTAAATCAAGGACGAATAGTTGAAGAAGGTAATTATGAATCCTTAATGAGTAATAAAGGATTATTTTATAAATATGCATTAAGAGGTGAGACATATGCTGGCTAAATTAAAGTATTTATTGGGATTTTTAGAGTCCAAGAAGTTCTTGGCCTATGGCTATTTTTCATTAATAATGGAAGCGATTACTCCTGCTATTGCAATGGTTTTTCAAAAAAGAATAATTGATTCTGTATTTACAAAGAATCAATTAGATTTGTTCATACCTTTGTTATTACTATATGCATTTTTCTTCTTTGGAACAAAGTTTTGGTTTACAATTAGAAGAGTTACTTTCTCTAGAGTTTGTTATGATTTACAAGGAAGTTTGGTATCTAATTTTCTAAGTAAAGTATATGCTTTACCAAATGAAAGTATTAAAGAAGAACAATTAGGGAAACTTTTAAATAATGTAAGAACGGATATTTCTGATGCTTGTGAATTGTCTATTAACCAGCTTATGTCAGAGAGCATAAAGACTGTATTAACCATTATATTATTAACGGCTCTCCTGTTTTCTATAAATATAGTCATGACAGTAATTGTGCTTACAGTAACGCTTTTATATTATATTCTCCTCAATCTTGTCGGTAAAAAAACAAAAAAACTATCACATAATATAAGAAAAGAAAAAGGAAATGTTTCGATACGTATAGAAGAGAGTATTTCAGGTATAAGAGAGGTTGTCGCTAATAACAGAGAACAATGGCAGTTAAAACAATATGATATAACCTATAAAGAATTCTATAAGACTGTTATGAAAGAAAGAATATATAGAAATATTATATTATTATTTTCTGAGCCATTACTATTTGGGACAAAATTAGCGGTCATTTTTCTAGGCAGTGTTTTTGTTCTACAAGATATTATATCAATTGGTGAGTTTGTGATTAGTTTTTCTTTAGTTGATCAAATCATTACAGAATTGGGACTGCTATTTAATCAAGCACTAACAGGAAAGCGTATGATTGCCTCTGTAGAATGTATTCAATCTATTCTGGATCAGGATATAAGTGAATATGGTAATGAAATACTTGAATGTGTTGAATCAGTTCAGTTTAATAAGGTCAGTTTTAGCTATTCAGATACATCTGATAAGGTACTTAGTGATCTATCATTTGATTTTCCTGTTGGTAAAAAAATCGCTATTGTTGGGGAAAGTGGATGTGGAAAATCTACTATTGCCCAACTCCTTATAAGAGCCTATCAACCTAATGAAGGTGAGGTACTAATTAACAAGAAACCTACTGGGAATTACAATAACTCATATACAGATAATATGACCATTGTTTTTCAACAACCACATTTTATACCTACTTCAGTTTCAGATAACTTGAAGTTAGGAAATATATATGATGAAGAAAAAATAATGAATATATCAAAGAAAATGTTGTGTCATGATTTTATCATGAGTTTGCCTAATCAATACAATACTTGGATTGGTGAAAAAGGAACCAATATATCAGGAGGTCAAAGACAAAGACTCGCGCTTACAAGGGCCCTTTTAAGAAATAGTGATGTCTTGATTTTAGATGAGGCAACTTCTGCTTTGGATATGGCAACAGAACACATAGTACAAAATCACATTGACGAAATAAGAAAGAATAAAACAACAATTATTATTGCTCATCGTATTTCAACCATAAAGAATGCGGATATGATCCTTGTAATGGACAAAGGCACTATTGTAAATAAAGGAACTCATGATGAGCTTATCAAATCATCAAGAATTTATAAGCAACTAAATAACTTACAATTATGCGAAACAGAGGACTGTATTTCTTAACAAAGTTATGAGAAATACCCTTCAACTAGAATAGACTTATAATGGGAGTAAAATGAAAGAGAAGCTAAAACAGTGGGCTAATAAGTTGAAATGTGAAATAACAGCTTTATATTATGCCTCCAAAGAAGATGTTGGTTTATTGTCTAAAATAATGATTGCTTTAACAGTGGCCTATGCATTAAGTCCGATAGATTTAATTCCAGACTTTATACCTATACTTGGTTATATAGATGATCTAATTATTTTACCTGTACTTATCTATATTTCAATCAAAATGATTCCAAGTGATGTGATGATCATAGCGAGATCTAAAGCGGAATTACAACCTATCGGATTAAAGAAAAACTGGATTATGGGTGTTTTGATTATGCTTGTATGGACAGCATTGTTATGGATGTTCTATTTACATCTAAGAAAAAAATATTTCTAGGATAAAACAATCTAAATAATTGCCTACCTAGTATTTTAGAACTTATTTGGGTAAAATATATTAGGTAGGAGAGGTGTTATGAAAACAAGAGATTTAACGCAGGGAAGTGTAAAAAAGAACTTATTGTATATGTCATTACCAACGATGGCTGGTTTTTTTGCACAAACATTATACGATGTAGTAGATATGATGTGGATTGGAAGATTATCAGTAGAAGCTTTAGCTGGTGTGACCATATTTGCAACAATTTTTTGGTTGGTAGAAGTCTTAAATGAAATAATTGGTTCCAGTTCAATTTCACTAATATCACAAAGTTATGGTGAAGGAGATAAAGAAAAAACTGGTCGAATTATAGAACAAACGATTACATTTAAAGCATTGGTTGCTGTGCTCGCAGGTATAATACTTATGATTATCATTAAACCATTGGCTTTATTCTTTGATAGTAATCCTAGAGTTGTTCAATCTGTGATGAGTTATGGTTATATAAGAATTTTCTTTATTCCAATTATGTTTTCGTCGTATACTGTTAATACAGCATTAAGATGTATTGGAGATTCTAAGAAACCATTTTATTTGATGTTAATCAGTTCAGTACTAAATATTGTACTTGATCCAATATTTATCTTTGATACATTACCAATTAAGTTTGGGGTTATAGATTTTACGATTAAGGGATTTGGTTTAGGAGTATTTGGAGCCGCACTTGCAACTGTTATTTCGATTACAATTGCTTTTGTTATTGGATTCTACTATCTTGTATCTGGAAAAAGCTATATAAAAATTAGTATTAAAGGTTTGTTCAAATTAGACAAACATATTGATTATAAATTGATGACCATTGGATTACCAAATGGTGCAGAAGCTTTGAATAGAAATCTTAGTAACTTTGTTGTGATGAAGTTTATTGGACATTATGGTTCTGTTGCAATTGCAGCTGCTGGTATTGGTATGAGATTTATGGGTATTCTGTTTATGCCACTAATTGGACTGATGATGGGTGGTGGCGCTATTGTTGGCCAAAATCTTGGTGTGAATCAAGTTGAACGAGCAAAAGAAACCGCCAAATCAGCTGCACAGCTTGGATTTGTTGTCATTTCATTTGTCAGTGTTGTCACATTTATATTTGGTGAAGAAATCATGAGGATGTTTACTAATGTAGAAGAAGTTATTGTCATTGGTGAACCCATGTTGAAAGTATTTGTGATAGGGATGTTCCTTTTAGCAATACTATTTGGTTATTCGACAGTCTTTTCAGGTTCGGGATATAATTTCCCATTCCTAGTATCAAGTGTTGCGGGTCGTTGGTTAGCAGCGATTCCATTTGCTTTTGTGATGATATTCTTGTTGGATATGAATATCATTTGGTTATGGATATCTTATATAGTTGGTGATATCGTAGAACTTGTGGTTATTATGTATTATTATATTCGTGGAGATTGGCAAACAAAAAAAGTCGTTTAAAAAAAGATGCTATGCATCTTTTTTTGGTATTTTAATAATGAGTTGTGTTTGCTCATAGGGTTCACTTTTTATTTCAATGCTACCATGAAGTTTGTTAACAGCGATGTTTCTTACGATACTCAAACCGAGTCCAGTATGTTCATTAAGAGAGTCATGTTTAAAGAACGGTTCAAATATTTTTTCCTCATTTATTGTGGTGATACCTTTACCATGATCTTCGAATATTAGATGAATCATCTCATTTTGATAAGCAATGATTTTAATTGTATCAGAGGGTATATTACTATGTTCAATTGCATTGATGATAAGGTTGTTAACAATGGTATCAATCCATAGATTTGCACATATTATATAAATAGATTCATCAATATCTATTTCTACTGAGTAAGTATCAGGGATCAAATTTTGAGCTTGCATCTGCTGTACTGATTTAGAAACTGCTGCTGATAGTTGGATTTTTTCTTTTTCATCAGTAATTAGTGTACTCTCTAATTTTTTAAATTGCGATAATTTAGATCCAATAGATTTCAGATTATCTTCTGATTGCTGTAAAAGTGTGACTAATTCATAAACCGTTTCTTCAAGAAGAGATTTACTAAGTTGTTCTTGTTCATATTGATAAATAAGGTTTTCAAGTTTTTTCTTACCAAATCCAATATTGGTTATGCTTGTGCCTAAAGGTGAGCCCAGTTGATGGGCAACGCCTGATACAAGTTTTCCTAATGAAGCATACATTTCTGATTGAATAAGTTTATCTTGTGTATTTACTAAATCATTTATAGATTTTTCTAGAGCTTCAGTTCGATCTTCTACTCTTTTCTCTAATTCCTCATTGATTATTTTAAGTTCTAAAGTACGGGTTTTAACAATACGTCGTAATAATATAATGACAATAAACATGAAAGCTGCTATTCCGAAGATTGTGATGCTACTAATATAAATAAATTTTATTCGATCTCTATTAAGCCAATCTTTGTATTCTGCTTGAAACCACTTTTCTTTTATATTTGCATGCTCTTCTAAAGTAATGCTACTGAGAGCTTTATCGAGTATACCTATAAATATTTCTGAATCTTTATTAACAGCGAATCTAAATTTATAATCAAATTCAATAGACTCATAGACAATTAAATGATCAAGTTTATTCAAGTTAAGATAGTAACTTGTTTGGGCCAAATCACCAACGAAAACATCTGTTTTTCCTGCTTTTAGTGCAATTAATGCCTCATTTATTTCATCGTATTCTATGTATGAAGCATCTGGATAGACCAATCTAAAGTACTCGCTTGCAGCATAATTTTTAATCAATCCAAAAGTGTATTTAGACATACTATCTTTATCGATTTCCTTATGATTTTGATCATTGATAACCATAACATTTGGGGCAAAGATAAATGGTTCTGTAAAAACAAAGTTTTTTTCTCTTTCCTCTGTTTTACTCATAAACAAAGTATGATTTGAGTTCTCTTTTGCAAAGTTTAAAGCTTCAGTCCAAGAAGTGGTACTAACAATTTCAAATCTAATCTCAAGAATCTCTTCAAGTATCTTTAAGTAATCAGCAACTAAGCCTTTCATCATATCGTAATCATCAATGTATTCATACGGAGCAAAGGCTAAGTCAGGGACATGATAAATAACCGGGTTATCATTTAACCAGGCTTTTTCTTTTTCTGATAATTCAAATGTATTATGTGTGTCATCTGTACAACTAATGAGTATCATAAAGAGATATAATAATAGAAATAATTTTTTCATAGATTCACCTGATATTAACATACCCGAATATGTAATAAAAAAACTTCGGATTTACCGAAGTTATTTTTTTTCAATATTTTCAAATTGTATGTTTGTATCATCAAATGAAAGTTTGAAAATCCCTGTTTGAGCTGGTTTTATATAAACTAAAACATAATCTTCAACTTCATAAAATGTAAAACTGTCTGATATTAAAGTACTTTCTATAGTTACTTGATGATCTAGTACAATCAAACATTCCTTATGTATCTTTCCTATATTAATTTCCGTAGAAGAAAACTCTTCATGAGTTAAATGCTCATCTTTATAAAAGATATGCGTGTAGCTCATATCTAAATCATTTATTAATGGTGCAGTTGCTTTTACAAGATCCTCAGAAGTGTGTTCATAAGTGGATACTCTATGTGAATAATTATTAAACTTATCGAGGTTATCCACAGTAATACGATTAGATTCTTCACCTTCAATTGTGTTGATGTTTGAAGTTTCAAACTCCACTATTTCATCTGACATAAAATTGTAGAACATAAAACCTACAATACCTAATACTATGATCAATACACCAATTATAATTTTCATAAAGTTCTCCTTTTTCATCTCTTTCATTATACCTTAGAACAAGTGAAATGAGAAGTTATGCTATTTACAAAAAAAGGAATACAGTATATAATAACACAAACTGGTAAAAAATAGAAATTAACTTTGCGATTTGTAAATTTGATTAAGGAGCTATTATGAAGAGGATTACCTTGATATTAAGTGGATTGATTATGTTGATTTCATCAGCATTTGGTAACAATTTTAATGACATTGATGCTACCGAGTGGTATTATGACTGGATTGAATCTATTGAGCAACTTGAAATAACAAATGGATATCCTGATGGTACTTATAGACCTGATAATCAATTGAGGAGAATTGAGTTATTATCTATGACCATAAAATCACTTGGTTATGATGTTCCTGTTAATAATGAATATTGGGGTCAAAACATATTAGATAAAGCTGTAGAGCTCAATGTAATCACAGATTCGGTTACAGATTTGATGTATACCATTCCTGAAGGTTATGTGACAAGAGAAGAAACTGCTAGAGTAATCTACAATGCTTATTTAAAGAATAATGATAAGTTTGATTTAGATGTGCAACTGAGGACTCAAAAAAGAATAACAGATTTTGATGAAGTTGAGGGTGTTTACAAAGATGGTGTTGTAGGTGTGATGGCATCAGGTATTACAACAGGATATGATGATCATACTTTTAAACCTAAAAATCACTTAACAAGAGCTGAAGCTTCTGTTTTTATCTCTAGACTGGCACTTCCAAGCAAACGAAATCAAGAGAACATAGATGTAGCATATTTTGAGTATGATGCAGAAAGTGAAAATTCAGATGATTTTAAGATTGAATATTTACCCGAAAACCAAGATATTATCAACTTGCTATTCCTCGTTGATGAACTTGAAAATAAAGATACATCAAATGGATATGCTGATATAAAAGTGAATGAGGATAGTTATATTATTGACATTTACTCTAATCAGGAAGATTTTGATTATTCAAGAACCAGTGACCTTGATATCTATAAAAGATGGTCTTTGAGATTATCTAAAGTAAAGCCGACTTCAGTAACAAGTGATTGGATAGAGTTAGTTGGCTATAGAAATGAAAATCAATTGGAACATTTAGAAGTAATCAATACTATTTTCAATTATTTATTCGCAGAAGATACAACTAGAATGTGGAATGAATTTGTGGCAGTTGAAGCTGTTGCAATTGAAGAAGATGTAAGCAATTCTATAACCACACAATCCTTTCGGAGAAATGTAGAAATTATCGCCGATGAAAAGTTGGTTAAACTTTTAGCAACAAAGAAAACTGATGCTTTACCAATTATATTATCAAATGATGGGAAAAACTTAGTAATTTCCTACACAAGCACACTCTCAACAGGGGATGAAGCTATTGTTCAAAAAGAAGATGCTACCGATAAGGATTCTGCACTCTGAGGTAGCTCGGTTGAAAGTAGCGGTGCTACTTATAAAAATATATGTTGTTCAGATGTTGAAAAGCTCATTGAAATGACTGATGATTTGGTCATTGTTGATGTAAGATCAAAAGAAGAATTTGATAGTGGTCATTTTGATGGTGCTATTAACATACCAGTGGATGTATTGAAAGATAGATATGTGGAACTCGATACCAGTAGTCCTATTCTTGTATATTGTGGTTTAGGTTATCGTTCAATTAGAGCTTCTAACATCCTTGTAGAAAAGAGTTATGAAGTATTTAACTTAGAAGAGGGCTATCAAGCTTATTTAGATAAAAAATAAGATATAGAGAAAGGTTTGATTATTTATGAAAAAAATATTACTAGTTATTCTAACACTTACAATGCTCATGATGCCTGTCTTTGGTGGTACTATGTTTTCTGATGTACCAACAGACCAGTGGTATACAAAATGGGTTGAAACAATCCATAGCCTTAAAATTTCATCCGGTTATCCTGATGGTACTTTTAGACCTGACAATCAATTAAAGAGAATTGAATTGTTGTCATTTGCAATGAAATCACTTGGTCATGAAATACCAATTGCGGATGGCTACTGGGGTCAAAATATCTTAGATAAAGCACTAGAAGAAAGCATTATTGAAGAAGATGATCTAATGTACACATCACCTGATGGTTTCATTACAAGAGAAGAAACAGCAAGAGTCATTTATAATGCATATTTAAAAGAAGAAGCAGTTTTCAACGCTGATGAGAAACAACAAATAATGTTACTTGTAAAAGATATTGATCAAGTTAATGAAAAATATTTACAAGGTATTGTAGGTGTTGTTGCTTCGGGAATTGTTGAGGGCTATGATGATGGCTCATTTAAACCTAAAAATAATCTAACTAGAGCCGAAGCTTCTGTATTCATTTCAAGACTTGCAATGCCCGAAAAGAGAAAACAAGTTAACTTAGAAATGGGTGTATTTGAGTTTAATACAACAAGTACAAAAGCTAAAAGTTTCAAGGTGAATTATTTACCCGAACACCAGGATATCTATAATATGTTAACACTCATCGATGTGATTGAAAATGAGGATGTAGACAATGGTTATGCTTTAATTATGGGGGAAAATTCTGAATCATATCATGGTGTCAACTTATATGAAAATATATTTGATTTTGATTATGCACCATTTGATCAAACTCATTTATACCAAAGATGGACATTATCTTTTAGAAAAAATCCACCTCATGCAACATATACTGATTGGATTGAAGTTTTAGGTTGGAAAGATCCTGACCAATGGGAACATAAAGAAGTCTTAAAAATACTATTTGATTATATGTTTGAAAATGATTCAGACTTTGTTTGGAACAAATTCGTTGAATTATCATTGGAGGGTGGTTCAGGTGGTGTTGAATATGTTGGTACTCATAATGGTCGTGCTGTAAGAATTGATACAACTGATATGGCAATTGCATTGTATACAACTAGAAAAACAGATGCTTTACCAGTAAATGTACTTTTATATAAATAGGAGATGTGATGAAAAAAATACTTACATGGATGCTTGTGTTGTCACTTATAATTTCATCTATACCCTTACAACCTTCTTTTGCTGAAGAAGTGAGCGACCTTACACTTTTTAATGAATACAATGAAAGTGACTACAAGCAAAACAATGAATACAAGGCAAAATATTATATCAATTATTCAATTGATGGAAACGATGATCATGGAGATTTAGAACACAATTCAATTCCTCATTATATTCTTAAAAATGGAAAAAAACTTTATTTTAATGTGGAGCTTCATAAGGAAAAAGCCATTCAAGTTTATGGTTATTACGGCTCGATTTTTTCCTTTGAGGGTAAAAATGATTTTTATGTAAAGACTAGTAAAGGTAGTGGTATAGCATATTATCAAAAGAGTGGTATTCGTGGAGAATACAGACATCACGGTTATGCTCTTAATGGTATTCTCTATTCAAATGATGATTTCCCTAGGGATTCTGACTCAGGTAGAAGTGTATCAGAAAAAAAATGGATTTATCATCACTGGGATGAATTCGATAACCAAAAAGCAACGAAGGTAACAAAAAATGCGACTAATAATAAATATCCTAATTATGTACCTCTAAGAAATCAAATAGACGATATGATTGATGATGTTCTCTTGTATTCAACTAAATCTGATGCGCCTTTAGATTATTCAAGTCAAGGTAAATCTGTTGCTGACCATATGAACATTTATACAATTAACAGTACGCTCTATAACGGTGAGGGCAAAATGTTTCAATACAATGCTAATAGACTTTGGTATCAAACCTTTTCAACTGAAGTTGCTAAAGCAAAAGATAAAAAAAATCAGGCGGTAGATGTAGAGATACTTGATAAAGGAACTTATAAGCTTGATGCTAATGGTAATGCTACTGTTCGTGTTAAAGTTACGGGTCAATATTTAGATGCTGATATCTTAACGGATTCAGACAAACTTCTTTATTATAGTGGTCATGAAATTAAAGAAATACACTTAAGTTTAACTGTTGGTGGTAAAACAAATACTTTTACTTCTAGACCACATACTTTAATTAATGGTAATAGTGCAGTTGAACACATATTTGAATTGACTATTGATAAAGACGATATTACAGATGGTTTAGTAACTGCTGTTGGAAAATCTTATACATCATTTTATGGAGCGAACAAAGCTGAAGTCGTTAATGATGAAGTGACGGATAATGATTTTGATGTTATTGGTGACGGCTTGAAATCTCTCTTTGATGTTAAAGATATACAGTTAATACCTGATCCAAGTGATCCATCAAAGACTTTACCGTTTACAGTAGATATGCTTGACTACGAGGACTATTCAAAGGGTGATATTGAAACTTACGAAATGTTTGTTCAAACAAGTGATTTTACAAGAAATGCTACATATACTTATATTGGTAATCCCAATGGATTTGTTAATGATTTATATGATTTTATCATTGTTGATGAACAGTATTCATCATATCTAATTAATCAAACGGTAATGAATGCAACTTCAGAAGATACATTTACTGATTCTTTCTCATTTAGAAAAGAAGTTAAACAAGCCATTGAACTTGATTTTGATATTCCACATCATATTATAGACATAGATTCAGTTGAAGCTACTGATAATACCAACTATGGTGGTCAAACAGTAAAATCAAAGTCAATTACTATTGATGGTGAGAATGTTGAGTGGAATGATTTCTTTAGTGGTAAATTTGCCTTTGGTGAGACTCATAATAATTATATAGCTGAGATTGTTATTAAAGTTGTAAATGACCAGGATGTAGAAAGTACCTTTAAAGATGCATTTAATGTTCACTCGTCTTTGCCTAGGTCTAAACTTATTGCAGAAGGTGCATTAAAAGAAAATCGTAAAGTGACACTTTATAATAAATCTGTTGATGTAGAAGATCCATTTGTTGCTGCTAAATATCCTAACACTTACTCTATTACTTATAGTGTTGTAGATGGATCAATGGATGATTGGAAAATGAAAGCTGTGTCTGAAGATGAAATTGATATGTTGTTTAAGGAATCCGGATTTTACAAGGCAACAATAACAGCATCAAATGATGCTCGTTCTGTACCGACATCAACAGACTATCATATTGGTATCGTACCTGACTTCGAACCCAATGTGTATTTTAACATTTGGAACAATGTTTTAACTAGAAATGAAGAATTGAATGTCACTTATTCCGCTGATAGTTTAGATGGTGATACGATTGAATTGAACTATTTTAAAATCTACTTTGATGAAGATGAGGATGGTATTGCTGAAAAACTTATTAAGGAATCGGTTAATGACATAGGTGTATATATCCCTGATAAACTTGGATTTTATAAAATCGTTAACACAGTTGAAGAAGTTTTTGGAGAAGAAACCATTCCTGAGTTTATTACTGAGATGGACAAAAGAGTAAAAACTATTGAAAGAGTTTTCTATGTAGATAATTTGAAACCACTTGTAGAAATTGATTTAGACATACCCGAAAGTTTTCAAAAGGTTGATATGTACATTATGTCAGATGAGAACTTAAAGGATTCAAAAATTACTCAACTTAGAGAAAGTAGGGTAGATTATAACAACGAACTTCGTTCATATGGCGTTGATGTTAAGGCTGAATACAGAGATTTAAAAACCTATATCCAAACACAACAAATTGATACTTCAGATTATACTGGTGATACGTCACCACCTAGTACTTACAATTATAGTTCTGCGGGATTTACTGGTACCTTGGACAGATATAATATAACGAATAATTCGTATGAAGATTATTATACAACAGAAAAAACCTACGAGTCATGTAAGACCGTGAATGTGTTTAATGGCTATGTGAATTGTGACAGTGGTTGTTTAAGTTCTTGTCGCTTTTGCGGTTATAGTGGGTGTAATTCGAGTTGTTGCGATAAGGATTACACACAAAAGGAAAAATGTACTACAAAGACTACAACTAAAAGACACTATTATACTGTGAATAGATACACTGGGTATTACAAAGGTACTGTAAACAAATCGGTTAAGCAAGCTTTTATAAATCCATTTAGGGAAACTTCTGATAAATATGTTATATATGTTGCTAACAATACTTTTAATCTTTCGGATTTCAACGCTATGTTATCTAAGGCTGACTTTGAAGTTATTTTAATAGGTAGTGAAACTCTTAGAAATGCTGTTAGTGATGAAATTTTGTTCATTGAAAATGATGGCTCAGACATGGACAAGTTAATGACAAAAGCTATAGATGCTATTGGAGCGAGATACCCATTGTCATCCCAATATCTAGTTCAAGTTGGTGATACTTTCACCTTAAATCAAATTATGTTTGATACTGAAGGTGATTCAATTACTAATTATGGTTATCAATATGTTCAAGAAGAAGTATTTGATAATCCGACTGGATTGGAATCCTTTGCTAACAGTACTTATGGTGAAACACAAGCTAGTTTTACCAATTATGTAGCATCTACTTTTAACAAAGTCGGTTTGTTTAAGTTATACGCTCTTTTAAAAGATAACACAGGTCAGATAAACTTTGATAAGGAATCAAACTTATCAGAAATTTCAATACTTGTACACAGAAAGCCAATTGCTGATTATACATTGGATTGGACTTACGATACAACAGATTCAAAATATAAAACTATTTTTGTTGATAAATCATACGATTTAGATCATCAGCATTCAGATTCTAAAAAAGGCATTCGTGATGTAAAGGCAATGTATAGAAAGATGTCATCAACTACTTGGATTTATGCCGTTCCTGATAAGCTTACTTCAGGAACATATGAATTTAGATACTCTGTTAAGGATGTGGAAGGTGCATGGAGTAATCCTGAAATATCTTTCTTTACTTTATCAGAAACACCTCCACCGCAACTACTTAAAGCATCATTAAAAACAAATGAGGCAATTTTTAGTCTTAAGGGTATACCTGGTACAGAAGATCTTCGATTTTATGATATAAAAACAAGATATCCATACGATCATGAACTGGTTTATCGATGGGTAAAAAATCTGTTACCAATGTCATCATATATATTTTACGATGATGTATATCATGTTATTGATGGTGAACGGTATTACGAGGATTTAGTTTTCGAAGTACCTAAGGCATATGTTAATGGTGAATATCAAATAGAACTTGTTGTAAGAGATAAAGCCGATTATTCAAATAATGATTCTAAGACCTTTGATATTGCGATAAAGACACCTATCGATCTTGTTACTTTGACACCTGAGGTTATTTTACCAGGAGGCAATGACTTTTCATGTGAAACATCTAAGTATGTGGATGAAGTAGAATTAGTTTTATATGATGGCACAAGTTATGCAGAAACCTATGATATGGTAAAAGTTGATAATTGTTGGACTTATGACTATGAGGCAACTTCAGTTCCTGATGGTTTCTATGATGTAACATATAAAGCTTTTATACATTCCACTCCTTACCAAGATGCTACAAAGACTGATGTGATAGAGAAAATATCATTAAAAGCTTTAAATATCAGCCTTAAAGGTGCTTGGACCTACTGGGATGGTGGCAAAAGTATCTTTGGTGAGCCACTGACAGATGAACCACATCGTTTTATGTCATTAGAGAGCATCGATATAGAAGTAGAAACTGTTGGTGAGCCTGATGAAATAGAAATAACGATGAGTCCAGAACTAATGGCTATGACCTATGTAGATGACAATAATAATTTTTATTATTATGATGATATTGTCGGGGGAAATATTGATTTTCCTATATATATGTCATCAAGCGACAACGACCATTGGTATTCAAACTATGTTCTTCCATTAGCAGATTCAACGAAAGACTTGGACAATAAATATCTAAGAGCACCGTACTGGATAAAAATAGTATTAAAAAAAGGCGTTGCAAGAGTAGAATATTTGATTGATGATATTGGGATTACAGGTAATACTATAGATCATTTATATCTTCAACCAAAAACAGATTAGGACATCCATTTGGATGTCCTAATTTCATTATTTTATGACTTCTTTCATAAGATTCACATCGATATTATTACCGGAAAGTAGTAGGGCTACCTCTTTACCAAAGTCATAATTAGGATAGTCCATTAAAGCTGCTACTACAACACAACTTGAGGCTTCTATGATGGTTCTTTCTTCTAGAATCATATGTTTTAAAGCTTCTTTTATTGTTTTTTCTTTTACGATCAAAATCTCATCGATTAATTGACCAGATAAATTGTATGCAAGTTCCCCAACACCACCAATAAGAGCTTCACATACAGATGTTTCTGAGGGGTATTCTGGGTAAAAGTGTTTTTCATCCATAGAAGCTTTCATTGCTGGACAGGCTTCTGTTTGGACACCAATTATTTTTATGTCTGGATTAACAGCTTTCGCTGCTGTAGCGATGCCTGATATTAATCCACCGCCACCAATCGGTACAAGAATAGTGTTTATATTCGGATTCTGAATAATAATTTCATATCCAGCTGTACCTTGACCTGCGTATATTAAAGGATCTTTGTCATATGCATCTATAAAAGTCATCTGGTGATCATTGACATACTTCATACCTATAGTATGTGCATCATCATAGGACTTCCCCTGTATAATTAGTTCTGCACCATAATACTTAATGGTATTAATCTTTGATTCGGGGGTATTATCTGGAACAAAAATGAGTGTTTTTTCAATACCGAGCATTTTTGCTGCATAACTTACAGCCACACCATGATTGCCAGAGGATACGGCAACTACACCTTTTGCCTTTTCTTCCTCTGTTAAACGAAGCATTTTACTAAATGCACCTCGCATTTTAAAGCTTCGAGTTGCTTGTAAGCCTTCATTCTTAAAATAAATAGTTCGATTTTTTGAACTCAAAGTATTAGAAATACTTAAGGGTGTTTCGTAGATATATGGGTGGATGAGTTTTTTTGATTCAATGATCAGTCTTAAATCTAACATATGATTTCCTCTAAAAATTCGGAAAGTTTTTCAAGGCCCTTTTTTAATGCACTAGGGCTAAAGGCATAGCCAATTCTTAGAAAACCTTCAGTATGTAGTGCTGTACCAGGTACAAGCATGACACCTTTTGATTCCAGAAGCTTGAGACAGAACTCTTCAGAAGGCATATCGAAATCATATTTCAGAAATGCAGTTGTACCAGATTTGGGTTTCACATAAGTAATTTTAGGCTCATTTTGAACCCATTCGTCAAGAATTCTAATATTGTCACGAACTATTTTATGATTTCTATCAATGATTTTATCTTTATTTTCTAATGCAATAGATGCGAGATAGTCATCGATACGGCCACAACTAATGGTTGTATAGTCTCTTCTTTTATTAACTTGTTCAATGAACTCCTCAGGACCCACTAACCAACCTATTCTTAGACCAGCAAGAGAGAATGTTTTTGAGATACTGCCAGAACTGATTCCTTTATCGTATAAATCAGCAATTGATGTTGTAAAGCCTGGCCCCTTGTGATCAAGGCCTCTGTAGACTTCATCACATATGATATAGGCGTCTACTGATTTTGCAATTTCAACAATTTCTTTTAAGAAAGCTTCATCCATTAATGCACCTGTTGGATTGTTAGGATTGTTGATGCAAATCAATTTTGTATTATCATTCACCAAACTCTTAAGTTCATCTAAATCAGGTAAAAAGTCGTTTTCAGGCTTTAGTTTTAGAATTTTAACATCAGCACCGTATGCTTCTGGAATTGAGTAATGTTGTTGATATGTAGGTAAAACAGAAATCACTCTATCACCTGGTTCAACTAGACTGAACATTGTTAGTGCATTTGCCCCAATTGCACCATGAGTAATTGCAACTTTCTTTGCATCGATATTTCTATATAATGAGCGGACACCTGAAATGAGTTTATCAGAACCTTCTATGTCACCATAACTCATTTGCATATTTAGGATATTGTTCATAACCTCGTCTTGATTACCAGCCAGCGTTAAAAGTTCTTTAACACTCATAGATTCTACACAAGTTTCTGCGAGATTGTATTTACAATTATTTTCATAGAGATTCATCCAAATCTCAACACCAAAGTCTTTGATTTTCATGTTGCCTCCTATAAATCGATTACTGTCCCCAATCCTTTTTTATCTGCAAGTTCTAATGCAATTTTTGAAGTCATTAGGTCTTGAAGAGCAATACCAGTAGAATCAAAAATTGTTATTTCGTCATCAGAAGTTCTACCAGGTTTATGACCTAAAATAATATTACCTATTTCTGAGTAGATATCATCTTTGTCAATAAGTCCTGTTTTGTATGCTGTTTCGGTTTCACCAACATTAATAGCTTGTCCGATGTCATCAACAACAACGATGGATCCTTTAAATAGTTGCTCATCAATTTCTTGTTTACCTTCCATATCAGCACCTATACAACTTAAGTGTGTACCTGGTTGAACCCATTCTTTTTTTATCATAGCTTTTCTAGAGGGGGTTGCTGTGATAATAATTTCTGATGAGGCTACTGCTTTTTCTAGTTCTTCTACAGCTTCAAATTGTACTCTTTTATCAATATTAAAGTTTTTTTCTAGTTTATCGTTAATAGTACTTACATATTCCTTTGATTGCTCAATTGACATGGGATCATGGATTAAAACTTTCTCAATGCTCGGTACTGCAATTAATGTAGCTGCAATTTCAAATTGAGCAATATGACCTGTGCCGACCATCAAGAGAGTTTTTGAGTCTTTTTTTGCTAAATACTTTGCACCAATAGCACCAGCTGCACCTGTTCTCATTCCTGTAATATGGTCAGCATTTAAGATAGCTTGTGGTGCACCAGTTTGACTGTCAAAAATCATTGTTGTACCGATTAAAAGGGGCATATTTTTATCTTTGTTTTCACCAAACCATGAAACCAGCTTCAAACCAAAAATATTTGCACCTTTTAAGTGTCCAGATTTAATGTCCATGTCAGCGACACCTGGATTAAACTCATGAAAAACCATTGGAAATAATTCTGTTTGGTTTTGAGCTTTTAATGTGTATACTTGCTCAATGGCATCTATAACCATCGGCATTTCTAAAACTTCTTCTAAAACTTGTTGATTCAAAACTTTTACTTTAAACATAATGCCTCCTCTATGAATATCCTTTGCATTTATTATATAGAAAATTCTGACGATTGTATTTGTACTGTATCAGAAAATCATGTAGAATTATTGTATAAAATACAAAAGAGGTGGAAATGTCAATTTCAATTTCAGAAGCATTGATGTTAAATCAATTAAAACCATTAAAACTTCTCAATCAAGAAGTCAAATTGATTAGTCGAATTGATAAGATTGGTATCTTAGATCATGAGCTTATTGAAGGTATCCATGGTAGTTTTAGAAGAGGAGACTTTGTTTTAACAACCTTTACAGCTATTAGAAAACAGTCTGATGCCATAGAGAAAGCAATTCTTGATCTGATAGATTGTAAGATAGCAGCTCTAGCTATAAAAAATATTTATGTTAAAGGTGTATCTTTGAATGTCCTGTCTGAGGCAACTCGAAATAACATTCCTATTTTTATTTTTGACTCGGATGTCTATTTTGAAGATATTATAGAGGGCTTAATTAAAGGGATGCATTCAAGAAGTTACATGGAAATTATCGAATCAAAAATTGAGACCATGTTCTCAAATGAGCTAAAACACACACTTGTAGAGGAGATGGCTTATGAACTCAATGGTGATTTTTTAAATTGTCATCACGTGTTTTACTTAAAAGAAAAAAGGTATATAAATGATGAGGCGATTATTGAAATTGCTGAGAGATATAAACGTAGTAGAAAAAAACCAAGAGAACATGGAATTTTTAAGTATAAGGATGGTTTAATAGTTATTTTAACTTATGAGAAATTGCCTCATCAGCCTAAGTTGGATTTGAGCTACCTTTTAAGCATAGGCGATTATGAGTTAACAGATTTTTATATAGGTTATGGAGAGACAGAAATTTCACTTCAGTTACTAGACAAAAGTATCAAAGAAGCAGTTTATGCAAATATGGTTTGTGAAATGGACAATAGAGAGTCTGTAGATTATAGCGAAATTGGTTTGTACAAAATGTTATTACCTCATAAAGACACTTGGATGAAAAGCTATGTTAATGGTGTTTTAGAACCTATAAAATCATATGATGATGGTAAGCTCATTGAGACTGCAAGAGCTTATATTAAGCATCAAGGTGATATTATGGTTACCGCGGAAGATATGTATCAGCACAAAAACACCATAAGGTATAGGATTCAAAAGATGAAAGAACTTTTGAAAATAACATCTGATAGTGAATTTTATGAGCAATTGTCTGTTGCCATCAAATGTGAAAAACTAATGTAGGTGATTATGAAAAAGAGAATACTTATAATAGGTGAAGTTGTTTCAACGACAAAAGAGTTAATAGAAAAATTAGTTCATGAAGGACATGAGGTTATTGTAGCTTCTAAAAAAAATGTTGTGTCCAATATAGTTCATATGAAATTAGATCTAGTTAATCTTGAAAGTGTCAGAGAATTTTTAAAGGAGTTTAACAAGCGCTTTGCATATTTAGATGTTCTATTATTTCAAGAACAGCAAGAAAAGGTTGAACATATATTAACAAGTGAAGGGTATGACCCATTAATTGCTATGCATTACTTATCGCCAGTATTAATTTCAGAAGGTTTAAAAGTCTCTTTAAAAACAGAGGAACATGCTAGAATTGTTTATGTTATTTCAGAAACATCCCTAAAGGGAGAAACTCAAAATGTGGGGCAATTGTTTTCGGTATCGAGAAGTTATTCAAATGCTATGCGTATGCTTATGATGTATGCAATATATGCATCTGGTAAGTTAAAGGTAGATCATGTTACCGTCAATATGATAACAAAGCCTCAAGAGGAAAGAGGTCGTATTAAGAAATTATTTAGCAAAACAGATCATCATACTAGTGATGATCTATACTACTTGATAATGTCTGATGACTTAAGATTCAAAACATCAAAGTTATTTAATGGCAAACAAATTATGGTTATTCCACAGGATAAAATTCTAAAAGAGGAAATTCATCTCTTGATGAGACAAACAAAAAAGATATTAAGACTTCAATAACCATTTGTAATGGTTATTTTTTTGGGTATATAAATAGAAAGGGGGACATATGACACTGAATGAACTTTTAAAACGCATTAAAAAAGATCATGAAATATGGATGCTGAAAGCTCATGAAGAGATGCTTGCAGGGGACTGCTTTTGTAATTATGTCTTCCGTTATAGGGGCCATGAGTATCATATAAGATTTAACTTGCTCACGTTAGATTTTACTGCGAAGTCTAAAATGCCTGTAAGCCTTCGATCAAAAATAAAATCTAGAATAATTAAAGAAGAATATTTAAAGTGGAAATTTAAAAAAGAGGGAAGAGCATTCTTTGACTTTTTAGGTTTGTATTATGATGATTACAGTCACATCAGATTTACAGATTGTGAATCACCTGATTTTATTATTCATGACAGGTTTGAACATGGTTATGAAGTCACGGAAGCAACTGATATGCATAATGCAAAGTTTAATGAAGCGGTGTATTTGCTAACAGGGATGGATCATAATACCAAAGAGTTTCAGACATATATCAGTCATATTGAAAGGTCGTTGAAAAACAAACATACAAGACAAAGGACCAACTACAATGACTTTGATATACACAAAAGAATTTTAGAATGTATAGAAAAGAAAGCCTTAAAATACCATGAATATGATGTCACACTTAAAACAAGAAATGTGATTATTTTTAATAATCGCATTGCTTTTAGAAGGCAGGATGACTTTGAAATCATACGAAAAGGCATTCAGAATTCTGAAATTATAAAAACTTCCCATTTGGATAATATCTACATCATCAGTGGAACGCATGATGTTATGGTATCTTTTAATAAATATGGAGATATCATTATTGTTAAGAGATAAGAGTATGAGATGAAAAAGATGCGTAGTTTTAGTAATCATGAACTTAACAACTTGTATTATGATCACAAAATCTAGAATAGATAGACATAATCATGTATTAAAAAAAATCATGTATTAAAAAAAATCATGCTAATTACATGATTTTTTTGTTGAGTTATATTTATGTGTTGCCTACTATTGAGGCATTATCTAAGTCAGGCAATGTTAAAGTAAATGATGTCTCTACATCTGCTATACTGTGAACTTTTATTTTTCCTGAGAGTTGTTGCATGACGATGCTGTTAACAGTGTACAAACCCAATCCCTTAAATTTCGACATATTCGAGGTGTAGAAAGGATCAAAAATTTTATCTAGTAAGTCAACCTCAATACCAATTCCATCATCTGAGTAGACAATTTTTATCCCATCTGATGTTTTTGAAGCATCAACGACAATATTACCATTTGTTTTTCCTTCAAAACCATGTTTTATAGAGTTATCGATCAGCAAAGTCATCACCTGATAAATTGCGCTGGGATAAGTATTTAATACCAAATCATCTGGGCATTTGATGAGTATTCTAACTACTGCATTGGTATTATAAGTTTCAAAATCAGGTATAGACATTTCTAGATATTCCTTCAAATTGAACTGAGATACCTTTTGTTTGGAACCACTTGTTGAAATATATTTAAGATTATCTATTATTGCTATACTGTCCTCAACACCTTCAAGAGTCAAACTCAATGCATTTTTAAATGATTTCTGATAATACAAGAGTTGATTAGAGTTAATACTGTTAGAATTAATCTCTACAAAAAACTTATTGTTTATGGACTCTAAGAAAGTTACAGAAGATAAACTGGCTCCTAAAAAGGTGCTTAGTTTATGACTTAGACCTTTCATCATGGATTCAACAGCGATCATTTTGCTAGAGTCAAGTTTTCTATTGAGTGCATTTAGTTCTTTAGTCCTTTGACTTAGTTCTGCTTCAATATGTAACAAGTGATTTCTATTTTGCTGAAAAATTATTCTTGCAAGAATAAGAACAACAATAATTATCATTATCCATAGCAGTTGACTATATCTAAGTTTACTTAATGATTTCGGAGTCTCCAGTACTGTTAGAGAAAGGTAGTTCTCAGGCAGTTCAATCTTATAGTTTCCTAATAGTTTACCTGAAATGTTTTCATCGCCATAGATTAGTTCACCATCACTTTTTATTATCTGAATTTCATAGTCAGATTCAACTATTACTATGTTTGTAGAATCTAATATTTTTTGAAAATCACTAACCATTACTACCAGTCCCCAAAAGTTATTTTCCAGATATATAGCCTTGCGTGCGATTAAACCCAATCCACCTTGTCTTAATGTATATGGTCCACTTATTGCAGTTTCCTTTGTTTTTATAGTACGTTGTACATCATTTCTTACTCCTTCTCTAGTATCCTCAATCAGATTATGACCTATAACAATTTCATTTCCTACAATTGGGTAGACGTGCTTTTGGATGCCTTGAGGCGCCACAGATATATTTATGATGTTTTCGTTGGTATGATATAGTGGTGAAATGAATGTATTGAATTGATCTCCAAATTTATCATTATTATGATTTACTATTGTGAAAGATTCTACTGAGTCCATAAAATTAAATTGATCTTGCATTAGTAGATTTAATTCTACACCAAGCGAAGCAGCCAAATTTTCTGCATCTCTATGATATTCTTTTTCGGTTGAGATGATTTTACTTGTAACAATATAAAGACTTATAATAATGAATAGTATCCATATTATTTTGTATTTCATATTTACTTTAATAATTGTACCTCCAATCACAAGAAAACTTTCTATAAAATTACCCAAATATAATGGGAATCAATCAAGTTATCTGATTTAATTAATCAACTGAAACTGTATTCGCTTTAAACTTACTTTAATGATAGTGATTAAATTAGTAAATGCCTTATAATTGTTGATAATTTTGAAATCCCAATTGTCAACTGTTCTTTTGTGGCGTAACAGTAAGATAATCTAATGCAAGTATGTTTTTTGAATGCGTAAATATGTCCAGGATTGATTAATAACTTTTCTTTTAATGCCAAATCAAATATCTGATCAGTGGATATTGAGTCGTTTAATTTAAGCCAGATATAGAAACCACCTTTTGGCACTTCCCATGATGCTAACTCATTAAAATACTTCTCTAATAAAAGATTGAGATGTAAACATCTATCTTTAAGTTCTTTTCTAAGAATCTCCAAATGTTTTTCATAGTGACCATCTCTTAATAAGTAAGTAAGCATCCATTGTGAGATAGAGCTAGCCCCATAATCAGATTGCATTTTAATGTCACCTAGTCGTTCAATTATTGATTCCGGTCCAATAACCCAACCAATTCGAAAACCAGGTGCAAGAGATTTTGAGACACTTCCTAAATAGAGAACATTGCCACTTTCATCATATGATTTTATAGGACGTGGTGGGATATCTTCAAAATAAAGCTCTCTATATGCATCATCTTCTATAATGGGTAAATGATGATGTTTACACCAATCAAGAAGTTCGTGTCTTCTAGAGGTACTCATAGTACGACCCGTTGGATTATGAAATGTTGGAATTGTGTATAAAAGTGTGTTATCACCTATTCTTTTTTCATCAATTAACCAGGGGATAGGTCCCTCTCTATCGGTTGGAACAGACCTCATAGACATTTTCTCATATTCAAAGACTTTTAAGGATTTCACATAGGAGTTTTCCTCTACGAGTACTGTTGAATTTTTGTCTAATAGACTCACTGAGATTAACTGTAAAGCTTGTAATGAACCTGAAACGATTAAAATTTCAGAGGGTTTAATGTTTAAATTGTATCTTTTTAAATACTCACATAATTCTGTTCGAAGTTCAAGGAGTCCTAGAGGTTCTAAGTAATTATAGGCTACTTTTAAATCTGCTAAGTGATGTAAAACCGTTGATATAGATTCATGAGGCATTAATTCAGATGAAATCTCACCAGTGCTTAATCGAATAATATCTTCTTGGAATTCATATTTGTTAATGGATTGGATAATCGGATTATTAGATTTGTGAATACTTTTTGTGATGTAATTTTGCCAATCCGGTGTTGATGATGAAAGTAACATAGACCATGAGTTGTTTGAAATAACAGTGCCTTTACCAACTTGCGATTCTATAGCACCGAGTGCATTCAATTTAGATAGAGCCTCAACAACTGTTGAACGATTAACACAAAGAACTTGCGATAAAGCACGTTGAGATGGCAAGATATCACCGCACAACCAATCACCTTTATAGATACGATTTTTTATGTATGATACGATTTGGTCTGTTAAAGACACATTCGAACTTCTATCTGGTTGCCATGTGAAGTTTATTTTTTTAGACATAATTTCTCCTAAGTGGTTGGGTCTAAATACTTTATTGGTTGGATAAAAATCATTTTTTTTGCTCTATAATTTCATTATACACAAAAGGAGGCATTACGATGAAGATAAATGATTTTAAATTGGAAGTATTTTTTGGAAAATATGAATTTACAGCACCTTACTTATTAACACAGTCAGATTGTGCATCTATGTCTATTGATGAAGTCTTGGCATTAGAACCGGACTCAAAGGAAAAATTTTTAAATGAAGGATTAGGCTATACCGAAGTTCCTGGAAGCCCTGAGCTAAGAGAAGTTATTTCAGGATTGTACCAAACAATGACAGCTGAGAACATTCTTGTACATGCAGGCGCACAAGAACCAATATTTAATTTTATGAATGTTTTACTAGAGAAAGAAGATCATGTCATTACACAATTTCCTATTTATCAATCACTCTTCGAAGTCGCTAATGCAATTGGCTGTGATGTATCTAAGTGGTCGCTAGAAATGAGTGAAAATGGTTGGACAATGGACATTGATAAACTTGAGAATATGATACAAAGCAATACAAAATTGATTATCATAAATAGTCCTAATAATCCTACAGGTTTTACTTTTTCAGAAGAGGAACTAAAGAGAATTATTGAGATAGCCAAAAAGCATGATATATATGTTTTTTGTGATGAAGTTTATAAAGGCGTTGAGCTAGATGGTATCAAAAGACCTTGGTTTGCAGATTGTTATGAAAAAGGTATTTCGCTTGGTGTGATGAGCAAGGCCTATGGACTTGCTGGTCTTAGAATTGGTTGGTTAGCGACAAAGGATCATGAGTTACTAGAAAAATTAACTAAAATGAAGCATTACACAAGTATCTGCTGTAGCGCACCATCGGAGTTTATTGCAACTATTGCTTTAAAAAATAGTGATAAATTACTCAGCCGAAATACAAAAATCATAGAAGATAATCTTGTAATTGCAGAAAACTTTTTTAGTAAATATAAAAAGTTATTTAATTACTCAAGACCTATGGCAGGACCAATAGCCTTTATTGAGATGAATATTGAAACGCCAATTGAGAAATTTTGTGTTGATTTGGTAGAAGAAGCAGGCGTTCTTTTATTGCCATCATCTATATATGGATTTGAGGGGCAATATTTTAGAATGGGATTTGGTAGAGATAACTTTGAAGAAAGCCTAGGACATTTTGAGAATTACCTAATCAAAAAAAATCTAGTTTAGGATATAATATAGTCATGTAATAGACATTTGTATAGAGATTAAGGGGGGAAGTGATGAAACGACAAATATATCAAGTTGATGCATTTACAGATAAAGCTTATGGTGGTAATGCTGCTGGTGTTATGATTGATGCAGCTGGTTTGTCAGAATATCAAATGCAAAAGATTGCTAATGAAATGCAATTGTCTGAAACCGCATTTGTCTTGCCAGGTGGACAAGATTATGATTTTGAAGTAAGATTTTTTACGCCAACAGAGGAAGTAGATTTGTGTGGCCATGCAACTATCGCAACATTCAGTTTATTAAAAGAGTTGGGCAAGTTAAAGAAGACGCATTTAAGGCAAAAGACAAAAGCCGGTATTTTAGATATTGAATTGATTGATGATAAAGTAGTCATGACTCAAGCTGATCCGATACATATTGAAATGAACTTTGATTTAGAAGAAATTAGTGATATTATGGGTATTCAAAAAGAAATGATTGGCATTGAAAACATGGCATTTCCAGAGACTTGGTCCACAGGATTAAAAGATATTATGTTACCTGTTAAGTCAAAGGAAGCATTAAAGAAAATGGTACCTAAAATGGATAAGTTAGTTGAGTTAAGTGAGAGACTTGATGTCGTTGGTGTTCATGCTTTTACTCTAGAGGGAGAAGATGTTTGGTGTAGAAATTTTGCACCAGGATGTGGTATCCCTGAGGAGTCTGCAACAGGGACATCCAATGGCGCTCTGGGTGCTTGTCTCTATAATAAAGGCATAAAATCTAAAGATGCTCTAAGTTTTTATTCTTATCAAGGCTATTGGATGAATAGCCCAAGTCAAATCTTTGTTCAAGTGAATGAAAAGAGAGTTTTAGTAGGCGGTAAAGCAGCTGTAGTACTCTCTGGTGAGATTCTGTTACCATAACAACCTTTCGAGGTTGTTTTTTCTTTGCTAAAGTAATAGAAGTGTAATGAAACACTAATGAAATTGTGACCTTCATCCGATATAATATAAGTAGATAACAACTGAAAGGATGAATAATATGAATAATTTTAAACGCATCTTATCAATGACTTTGATTGGGGTCATTCTTTTTGGGATGCTTTCGAGTGTTTTTGCTTCACCTTCTGATTGGGCAGAACCTTTTGTTAAAGCGATGCTGTTAGAGGGATTAGCGAGTGAGGAACTTTTAGACTCAAGCAAAATGCAACACCCTATTACTCGAGAAGAGTTTGCTGAATTAACTGTGAGGTTATATGCAAGAGCAAGTAATCAAAAAATTGATGATTTAATTGAATGGGACCCGTTTGCAGATTCTGATAATAGAATGGTTGCGAAAGCTTATAATATCGGGATTGTTTCAGGTACAGGCTTTAATGAAAAAGAGCAGAGATTGTTTTCTCCAAGTAATCTTGTAACACGTCAGGAAATTGCAGTGATGCTTGTTAAAGAATTAAAACTATTAGGAGAGGATACTTCTTCTTTTGGTGACATGAATTATTCAGATGAAGATGCTGTTGCAGCGTGGGCATATGATGCAGTAGATTTTGCATCTGACAGTGGTATCTTAACGGGTGTTGGTAACAATCAAGTAGCGCCTACTGCTAATGCTACTAGAGAGCAAGCGTTGGTTTTAATTCATAAGATTGCCTCAAAATATGGCTGGATAGATAATAAATACGTAGATAATCACTTCAATAATAGTAATTCTACAGAAGTTTATGGTTTAAGAGTGCCAAATAACGAAGCTTCTGAATTGGTTGTGTTTAAAACATCTACAGGTGTTAAGTACATTATTTCAAATATGGTAGAAAGCTATAAACCAGATATCCAATCACAACAGAAAGATCTTATCAATATTTTATACCAATCTGATGTTGTAAAATATGATACTCTAAAGACTCTTTTAGAGATGGTTGAGGCTAGTTATGATCCAGTGTCTAAAAAATTCGATTCATCTAATACTGTTTATATAAATCTTTCAAATGGTGTTAAAACAACCACCATTCCAAGTAAACCATTTTTTAAAGTTACTGTTGATGGCAACATCACTGTTGAGTATGTCAAATAGGAGGCAAGCATGAAAAAAAGAGTATTATCATTATTTTTAGCTGTAATTGTCTTTCTGACATCGGGCGTGGTTATTCCTACAGAAGCAGCTGTTATTATAGGTGATGTAGAAGTACGAGAAATCATCTTCCGTAAAGTTCATAACGGATATGAAATTACTGGTTCTTATGTGGAAATATGGGGTGTTAGCTTAGATACGGCTACTATACTATTCGAAGATAGTGTGAATGGTTTTACCGATGATATGGGTGAACTACAAACTGATACACCAGGTTTTAAAAAGTATTACTTCGATAAACAAGAAACCATTAGCTTTGGTTCAAGACTTGCCGTAGATGGTGAGCAATTTGATTTAGGATTGGATACCTTTCCTAATTTCAGTGATGCTGATAAGACCAAATACAATGTTGATGCAGCTGAAGATATTACATTAAAAGGTGCGAATCTAAACCTTATTGATGGTTCTAATATCAAAGCAAGTTACGGAACTCTAGAAAGAGAGTACTTCGACTATAGTGACTTTGGCAGTAATACTCCCAATGAAATAACTGTTGATATACCACCTGTACCAAGTGGTGGTTTAGGTGAGCAATCGTTAAGTATTGAATTGAGAGATGAAAACACAGCAGATGGTTCATACACAAAAGAAATCATCTATGTCTATCATAATGTATTTAGATTAATTCAAAACTTAGGTGTAACAAATCCAGAACTGTTTCCAAATACAGGAGCAAAGGGTGATGAGTTTTATATTACAGCTGAAGATTTAAGTGATACTAAGAACTATCAAGTTTACTTTGTAACTGAATTAGGTCAAGCCTTTTCAGAAGTTAACGAAGCAGAATTTGTTTCTTTGGTTATTGATTTTGAAGGTGATACAGATAGATTAACTTTTAAAGTTCCAGACCATCCAGATTTTGAGGAACTAGAATATCAGTTGATTTTAACAGATACACAAAATGACTCAATTATCGCAGAGCAAGTATTACCAGATACATTTTCAGTAGTTGACGCATCGTATTTGCCAACTATTGAAGAAATCTATCCTACACAAGGTCCACAAGAGGGTGCAGACGTGCAAATTGATGGTAGAAATCTAGCATCTATCAATGTACCTGATTTATATGTCGATGGGGATTTAGAAACTATTACTCAAGATATTGATGGTCTTCATATCACATACAATAATGAAGATAATGCTTCAGATTTTGCGCAATACAAAACAACAAATACTGATGGTGATAATGTGTTGGTAGACGTTGTTGTAAAAAAAGATGTTGTTATTAAGATTGGTGGTAAAGTTACTTATCTTGAGGATGCTGCTGATAATATTCGTTATACTCAAGGGACAATCGACAGTTTATTCGTGCGGGCACCTGCTGCTGATGACGCTGAAACAGATCCTTTTAAAGACGTTAATATTGAGATGATTATTACGATAGACTATAACACCAATAGTGATCCAGATGTACTTCCTTTCAAATATGTTTTTAGACAAAATGTAGTTGAGAAAGATGGTTTTAAGTTTATACCGAGTTCAATTACTCCAAGTATAACATCAGTAGTACCGGATACCATGCATGTAACTGGAAATCCAGGGGATTATTATACTGGTGAAGATATGATGCTTGTAATTGACGGTGGCAATTTCTTAGTGAATAGATATACTGATGATTCAAGTAATACTTTTGTAAATCAACCAATTGTATTAATAAAAACAGTGAATGATCAATCACTTTCAAACTATGATATCAGAATAGATCCAAATGCTATAAAAACTGTAGGTGGCATAGAGTACAAGGGATTAATTTTTGATATGAGTGATGATATTGGTACACCTGATCCGACCAGTGGAGACAATTATCTTAAAAATGAAGATGGTACACCATATGTATTAGATTTAAAAGTTGTTGATGCAAATGGTGATTTAGTAGCGGGTACGGCCAACAATGATATTGGTTCAAGAATTATTGCAAGATTACCAAGGAACTTAAACATTGATGTGGCGGATTATAAGAATGTGCTTGTTGTTAATCCAACAAGAAATTCTCAAGCACCTGGTAAAAAGAAAATGCAAATTGAAGCGATTCAGTTTGTTGATACAAATGATATTCCAATTATTGAATCTGTTGTTCCTAATGTTGTTACTGTAGAAGGTAATGAAGAAATTGTTATCACGGGTAACAACTTCCAAGAAGGTGCAAAACTTTGGTTAGATGGAAGAGAGATAACAAGTTACACAAGAGATATTTCACAATCAGGTGATAAAATTATCTTGAAATTCATTGCACCACCAGGTCCAGCTGGACAAACACAAATTGTTGTTCAGAATCCTTCAGGTGGATTAGCAACTCAAGATTTCTACTATGTAACAAGTTTTAATCAAGATCCAATTATTACAGATTTTGTTCCTGAAAAAGGGGTTGCAGGCACCTATGTAGTAATTAACGGTGAAAACTTCTTAAAAGAAGATCCAACTGCAGAAACTTTAACAGGACTTGATTCATTAAGAATTATTGGTACAAGAGTTTATTTAGATGGTAGTGATGTTAATGAATACAATCTAGATATAGAAAATAACATTACATTTGAAGACTATGAAGTACCAAAACTACAGCCGTTTCTTAAAAAAGATGATACTCAGAAAGAAGTCTTGGTAACACCATTCAAGGAAAATATATATATTAAGGATAATAGTGATGTTTATTATTCACTATCAAATGATGGTGATGGTAATCCTGTTATTACAGACAATTTAGATGTCTCGTATATCTTTAAATATGAATCTGGAGTTGTCAACATCTATGATCAAGATGGTACCCTAGTAGGTAATTTAGCAGCAAATTATGTAGATGACTTTGTAGATGGTGAGAAATCGGGAACCTCTACTTTAACTATCGGTGCTAAGACAATAGTTATTACTATGAATAACAATGTTGTGTTCAAAGGTTTTGAATCTGGAGACGCTGAAGTCCCTAGAGTTGCGGAGTATGCAGAATCAGTTGTTTTTGTTGCAGATACTTCACCTGAAGAGTATTATCGTATGTTTGTAGACTTTGACAATACAATCAAGTTCATCAATGGTAAAGACAATAATTATACTTTTAACATTGAATCTAGTGAAATGATAATGCGTCAAAATGTTAGTGAAAAATACTATATTACTGATGTCACTGATAGTGGATTTTCATTAAAAAATGATCTGGCAGATCTTAATCCAGTGGTGACTTTTACAATGAAGACACCTTACAATTCAGATGATAACAATCAAATTGTAGGTCATAGGGCGAAAGTATTAAACAGTAATCAAATTGCCTTTAGTGTACCTCAGTTGACTTCTGGTAAGGGTTATAAAGATTTAAAAGTTATTAACCCTGATACAAAATATGATGAAAAAATCGAAGAAGAAGGTTTTTATTACATTGAACAGTCTTCATCTCAACCTAAGATTACACTTATTGAACCTGCAGAAGGCTCTGTAGATGGTGGATATGCTGTAAAAATTTATGGTAAAGATTTTGAAGACACTATGTCAGTATATATAGACGGTGTACTTGTTCCAAGTAGTGATACAGATGTAGCTATAGATGGTAATTCTGTGACCATTGTAATGCCTGAATGTACAAAGGATTTGGCAAATGATTTTAAAGTATCATTTTTAGAAGTACCTGTTGTTATATTAAATAATGATGGAGGTACAGATTCTAGACCAAAAGGATTTAAGTATATTATTCCTACATCATCTCCTAAAATCAACACCATGCTACCAGTAAAAGGTACAACTAATGGTGGTACAATTGTTGAACTTGTTGGTTATGAGTTTAGATTCTTCGAGCCGTATAAAAACTTAATCGGTGGTCCAGAGTACAATGTTGGAGATGAATTATTTGACCTATTCAAAGATGGTCAGTGGAATGATTTATTAGACAATCCGCCAGCAGGAGCAATTACGAAACATCCATTTAATCCAGTACATCCATATTATGATGAATACTTGGTATCTCCAATTCTCCCAACCGTTTACTTTGGTGATACGCCAGGTAGGATTGTAGAATTTGACTCTGGATACTTGAAGGTAATATCTCCAGAACATGAACCTGGTGATGTTAATGTTTATGTAGTAAATAATGACTCAGGTGTATCGAACAAAGTCACTTATACTTTTGAATCTTCGACACCTGTTATTGAGAGTATTAATCCTTCACATGGTAAAAAACTGGGTCAAGAATTGAGAGATTTTTATGGAACAGGTTTTTATCAAGGTATATATAAAGGTTATCAAAATGATGTAGATAATGCCATTGTTGAACTGGATAATTTTGATTCAAGTATTCGATTTGGTGAGATAACCAATCGCGATATTGATAGAGGAGATGTTAATTCAGGTTTAATTAATGCTGAAAGAACAACTGTAGAATTAGCGGGAGATCTTAGAGTAGAGTATCATGGTGGTAATGATACATTAACAGTCTCAGCTACAGAAGACGGCAAAATTTATAGAAGAGTATTTGAAAACTATGATGATTCGACTGTTTACTTGCCAATGGAAATGTTAAGACAATTGGATGCATCTAATAATCCTACTGGCGATTACTATCATCCGATAGAAACAAAGGCAGCGATTCATGATGGTTCAACTTATGAAAACTTGGTATTTGAGTACATTAAAATAGAAATTGATGATAAACGTGTATTTGTTGATAGAGGTTACGCTCCTAAGACAGAATATGATAGTTCGAACCACTTAATTGTGACAACACCGAGTTATTATACTATAGGTACTGTGCCAGTACTTCTAACAAATCCTGATTTTGGAGTAGCAACTTCAACGTTCCAGTATACTTATCCAGCATCGGAACCAAAAATTTACTATGTTGGTCCGAGAGAAGATTCACCTGATGGTACATCTTATTACACGAAACGTACGGTATTAGGTGGCACTCAAATTGAAGTGTTAGGTTTAGATTTTAGAGAAAATATTAAAGCTTTTATTGGTGAAAATGAGGCCAATATTGCAGAAAAGTCTGTTGTTGTAAAAAGTGTAGATGGTGTCGAAACAACCTTAGACATCTTAATTGTTGATGTACCAGCTGGAAGTCTTAATCAAGTTGGATTAGAGCTCCCTATTCTTGTGACTAACACAGATTATGGTGTGGCGAATTCGTCAAATCCAAATGATATTCATGGTAATGATAAGAAGCCAATGTTCTTTGTTTATCAGCAACCGCTATCAGGTCCTGTAATTGAAAGTATTTCACCAGAAGAAACATCTCAATATGGTGGTCATATAATCACTTTAACAGGTACTGATTTTAGAGAAGGCGCCACAGTTACTATTGGTTCTAAAGGTGGTGTACCAATTGCAAATACAACGGTATCAGAACGAGGAACAAAATTAACTTTTATTACTCCTCAAGGAACATTGATACCTGGAGAAAAAATTATACAAGTACAAAACATAGATTATGGAGCATCAGACCTTAATACAAAAATCACCATTGTCACTTACCCAACCGTTGACGATCGTTATGAGTTTGAAGATGGTACAACTGTTAAGTGGGTATCGGTAGAAGGTGGACAGCGTATTAAGATAACAGGTACTGAGTTCTATGATGGTGCTAAAGTTGTCTTTGGTGGCAATAGAAGCATTTATACAGATGAGTCATCTGGAGAAAAAGGCTTATTCAAAGATGATAAGTATTACAGTTTAGAAGAGGGTTATTTAGGAACAGATGTAGAAGTTATTTCTGATACAGAATTATGGGTGACAACACCAGAAATTCCATTAGAAGATCCTTATACTGTTACAGTTATTAATAGTGATGGTGGTCTATCTGATGATGATGCAGAAATTCTTTATAGTGTACCTGTACCAGGAGATCCTGTAGGACTTAAGTTAGAATTGATTGATAACAGATATATTAGAATTTCCGATTATACAGCGAGTGGTCATAATTACTATGAGATTTACTATTACTTAGGTAGTAAGAGTGTGTCTCAAATCAAATCAGGTGACTACTTGGATATGTCTTATTTAGGAAGTACTGATTTAGAGCCTTACCGTTTACCGAGTATACAAGGTATTGAAACAATGGATTCGGACGAACGTTTAATCATTGGTTTGAAAGCTGTTAACTACTTTGGTACATCTGATTGGTCAAATCTAGAATTTTTAAGTTACAAAGACCTTGATGAGGTAGAAGAGTTGGGAGATCCAGATTTGGATGGTGATTTAGGTGTACCAGCAGATAAGGACTTTATTTCTGAAGTAGTTGGTGCAGATGTTGTGACAACATTAAATGAAAACTCTAAATTGTCGTATATTTACATTGATTTATCAACACCGAATTATGATAATATGAAAAAACGTATTATAAATGTACCTGGTCAAATGATTAAATCCAATACTTCTCTTGTTCGAGTTGACTATGATGGTTTAGATGTACAATTTACACCAGTTGCATTAAATACAAAGGAATTCCAAGAGCTCTACTTGAAGCAAAATGCTTATGGAAGAATCGAATCAACAGATATAGAAGATGCTTATTCTGGATATATGCTTAATCAAGTTCCAAGAGGTTATAAGGCAGTATCAAAAGTGGTAACCATTGGATTTGATGCACGAAACAACGATGAGATTAATGTTGTAGATGAGCTGACTGGAACTGTTGATATTGTGATGGAGTATGATCCACTCATTTTATCAGGATATCCTGAAACAGCAGTAGAAATGTATCACTTCAATAAAGTAACCAATACATGGACAAAATTAGATCACTATCTGGACATTTCAAACAACTTGGTTTCAACAAGAACTAAGTTACCAGGTGCTTATGTATTGTTGGTTAAAAGATTTTAATAGTTATCCGTCTCTTTGAGACGGATTTTCTTATGTTTGAGGATCTATTACAACTTATGTATTACTCCAGAGAATAATATCTATACAATATTGGTTTCTTATTAATTCGATGGGTAGGTATAAATGAGATTGATATAATCAATAAAATGATAATGGAGGCTATATGAAAAAAATTGGTATTATAGGTGGCATGAGTTGGGAATCGTCTTTGGAATACTATCGTCTTATGAATGAAACTGTTAAGAAAAAGTTAGGTCAAACACATTCAGCAAATTGTCTAATGTATTCATTTGATTTTCACGAAGTGGAGATTTTACAACATCAGGATAAGTGGGATGAGCTCACAAAACTAATGATAGATGAAGCCATGAATTTAAAGAATGCAGGAGCGGAATTCATTGTTATAGCTACTAACACAATGCATTTGATGGCATCTGACATTGAAAAAGAGACGGGTTTAAAAGTCCTCCATATAGCGAAAGCTACGGGAGATGAAATCATTAAACGCGGTTTAAAGAAGATCCTTCTATTAGGTACAAAATTTACGATGGAAGGCACTTTTTATAAGGACATACTGACATCTATGGATATTGAGGTTATAATTCCTGATGAACATGACAGAGAAATCATTCATAACACTATATATCATGAACTCATATTGGGAAATATTAATAAAAGTAGTAAAAACGCTTATATAGAAATTATTGAGAAAATGGCATTAGAAGGTGCTGAAGGTGTTATTCTTGGTTGTACTGAAATACCACTTTTAATTCATAAGGGAGATGTTTCCATTGATGTTTTAGACACGACTGCAATCCATGCTATAGCAGCAGTCACTGAGGCAATAAAAAGAAAAGCCGTTGAATAATCAACGGCTCAGACTGTAAACAGTCTCTTTAATTTTTACGTTGTAAACACCTCTGTGTTTTTCATTCAATCAACTCCTTTCGACAGATATTCTGATTTCCTGCAGAAAATCAGTGGAGTTTAGAGTTTGCACTCTTAACTGTTACCGGTAAATTAATTATGCCATGTTTTTTATAAAATTTGTATTTCAACAACATTTATAATTAAAATACACTTATTTTTAACTATGATGGCATACTGTTAGGAGCTTGTTTATTCACCAAAAACTTTTTTAACTTGTTTCATTTTTTCTATAATAGGTAGATTGTATGGGCATTTACTCATACATTCACCACATTCAATACATTCCCCTGCTTTAACAGGTTGTTTGGCGTAATATGTTTCAGCATATGAGATCATGTTGTATCGTGTATAGTAACCTTCTGCAATAAACATTGAAGGAATATTGATGCCTTGAGTACATGGCAGGCAATAACCACATCTTCTACAAAAGTTACCATGTAGTTCTTCAACGATTTGATCAGCTTGCTGTTGTTCTTTTAAAGTAAAAACATAGTTGCCATTAGCAACTTGAGCATTTTGATAGACTTCATCTACCTTCTCCATACCAGGAATAACTGCAGATACATTTTTATTTTGAAGAATGTATTTGATACTAAGTGTGCCGTTTGTAATAGCACCTCCAGCAATTGGCTTCATACAAATAATACCAATGCCTCTAGAACCAGCTTTTTCAAACAACTCCTCTGCTTGACGTTCTACTAGGTTATACGGAAATTGAATGGTTTCGAAAGGCATATCATCTATAACTGCCATCATTAAATCAACACTATGTGCCGTGATTCCAATATGTCCAATTTTACCTGTTTCCTTAGCTTCAACTAGAGCTCTATAAGCACCATTTGGCCCCATAACATGGTTATAGTCATCCATATCTTTCACAAGGTGTAATTGATACAATTCAATGTAATCAGTTTGAAGATTATTTAGACTGATTTGAACTTCTTCCTTCATAGCCTGATAATCTTTTGCCATTGATTTTGTAGCCAAGATAAATTTCTCTCTACGGTTTTTTAATGCGGCACCTAAAAAAGCCTCACTCACAGTATAACCTCTAGCAGTGTCAATAAAATTAATGCCGATACGTTCCATTTCATCAACAATTTCGATGACTTGTTTTTCATCAACTCTTTGAATTGGAATGCCGCCAAAACCGACACTTGTAACCTCTAATCCCGTTTGTCCTAACTGTCTTTTTTCCATAACGCCCTCCATAAATCAGTATACCACTTCTTATGAATTCTTAGAAGATTTTACTAAAATATATGTTAGACTTTACTTGTAACTGCGCAAAATTTGTTGTGTGAAAATACTTTCATTTTAATAAGATGTCTGCATTAATTGGTGAAATTTGGGTATAAGTTCCTTGATGAGGAGGAGTTTTGAAAGCAATGGTGAAATTAAGAGAAGAGATAGAATTTGATTCGGTTGATTTGTCTTCATATTATGACAAAATTGACAAGCCGTTATTGGATAAGTGGCAAGGTATTATCGATATAGCAAGTAAGATGTATAAAGTACCAACAGCATTGATTACAAGACTTCATAGTGAAAGTATAGAGGTTCTGATTAAAAATCAAAATCTTCATAATCCTTATAAAGAAAATGAGATGACTCAACTGGGTTTAGGGATATACTGTGAAACTGTTGTCGGTGAAAATAGAGCATTAGAAGTTCCTAATGCACTTCATAATGATTTTTGGAGAAACAATCCTGCTGTTCAAGTAAATATGATTAGTTACTTTGGATTGCCAATTGCATGGCCAAATGGGAAAATATTCGGTACAATATGTATTTCTGATAGTAAGACAAGACATTATGATGATACTGATAAAAAGCTTCTATATGCTTTTAAGGGCACAATAGAAAAGGATCTGGATCTGTTAAGTAAACAGGTTTTATTATCAAAAAATATCAATGAAATTAAGAGAACTCAAGAACTTATTATAGATTTTGAGAAAAATAAGTTAACAAATCAGCTTGTTTCAAGTATTTCTCATGAAATAAGTACACCAATTGGTGTAGCACTCACAACAGCTTCATATATGGATTATGTTATAAAAAAAAGTCCTGATAGTTTAGAGAAGTTAAGAGAAGGTGCAAATCTTGTTCAGAAAAACTTGGAACAAGCATCGAAAATGTTAATGACATTTAAGCAAATAACAGAAGATAAAGAAATGGAAAAGCAAAACAAAGTACATTTGAAGTCTTTTGTAAACAGTGTCATAAGGTCTTTGAAATATGATTTGAAAAAGCATCATGTGCATACGGAAATTGAAATTGATGAGCATATATATGTTATAGTTCATTCGTATGCCTTGGTTCAAGTGCTCTTAAATCTAACAATCAATGCAACACTTCATGCCTTTAAAGATAACAGAGAAAAGCATATTCTGATTAAGGGTGTATCAATGTTGGATGGTATAGAGTTACTTGTTTCTGATAATGGTGTAGGTATGACAGAAGAATCTTGTGAAAAGGCATTTGAACCTTTCGTGAGATATGATACAGAGACTGAAGGTTCGGGTCTTGGTTTAACCATTGTAAAGGATTTAGTTGAAAGAGTATTAAAAGGAACAATAGAATGCTTTTCAGATAATAGGGGGACAACTTTTAAGATGTATCTACCTGTGGAGGTAATTTATGAAGCAAATTGATGTATTAGTTGTAGACGATGAAGAAGATGTATATTTATCAACGAAACTAGCACTACAGTTATTGCAGTATGAAGGGATTGATGTAAATGTTAAATACTCAGCTTCTGCTAAATCAGCAATTGAAATGATTGGGGAACATACCTTTAATTTAATATTTTTAGATATTATTATGGAAACTGTGAATGCTGGTTATAAAGTCATTGACTATGTTAACAGAAATCATAATGATGATCACATAAGTATTTTCATACGATCGGGACAACCTGGAAATGTACCTGAAGAATATCTTTCGATGTTAAATAATATTGAAGGATACATCAGTAAAACAGATTGTACCATGTCTAAATTACATGATATTGTAAAATCGCTTGCATAGGAGTACATATGAATCCAAAATTAAAAGTTAGAGGTAAAGAGGAACGAGTAGAAGTTGAGGTAAATGAATCATTAGCGAATGCACTCGAAAAAGAAATTGCTGAAAAATGGCAAGAAATATTGGATTTAGCTGTACAAATGTATGGTATTCCAGCAGCATTGATTATGAAGCTACATAAAGAAGATTTAGAGGTATATGCAAAGAGTTCTAATAAAGAGAACTTTTTTGTAAAGAACAACCATACAAGTATTGGCGTAGGACACTATTGTGAAACTGTAATTGCAAATGACCAGATGTTATTTGTAAAAGATGCAGAGAAAGATCCCTATTGGTCAGAAAGTCCTGATGCTAAAGCAAATATGATTAACTATTTGGGTTTGCCTTTGAAATGGCCAGGTGGAGAATCTTTTGGAACAATGTGTATGTTAGATAATGAGGTCAATGATTATACTCAGGAGCAGATGGATTTGTTTATTGCCCTAAAAAATAATATAGAAAAGGATTTGACGCTACTAGATAGTCATAAACAATTACAAGATAGTTTAGATGAGCTTAATAGAACTCATGATTTACTAATAGAACATGAGAAAAATCATTTAACTAATAAACTGGTATCCAGTATTTCTCATGAAATCAGTACACCTTTACATGTTGCATTGACGACTGCTGAATACTTAGAGACTGCTATTTCTAAATTTAAGGATAATACTTCTTTGGATCAACTTCAAGAAGGTACTAATCTTGTCCATAAGAATATTGAGGAAGCTGCAGCTATGATTACATCATTTAAGAAGATTGCACAAGATCAGGGGAATCAAAGAGTTGAATTGATAGATTTAGGTGTTTATGTTAAGCAGGCTATTGTAGGTTTGAAATATGATATAAGAAAATATGATCTCAATGTACAGGTTTTAATTGATGAACAATATGGCATAAAGACTATTCCAGGAACATTATCCCAGGTGATTATTGAGTTAATAATTAGTGGAATTTTACCTAGATGTACAAGTGAAACGACTCTAACTATAAAATTAGAGGATAATCATCTCATCTTTGAAGATGATGGTGAAAGAATAGCAGAAGAACTTCTAGAAGATTTATTTAAACCATTTGTTAATATAAGTGATTCTGAGGAATCCTCAGGACTCGGTTTGGTTATTGTTAAAGAAATGGTCGAAAAAGTTCTTTTGGGAAGTATCTCATGTACTAGTCAAGATAAAACGAAATTTATGATAACATTAAAGAACTTAGAAAAGGCGTAAGCCTTTTCTTTTGAGTTTCTTAGTTGATGAACTTTGTCGGAAAAACGACAAAATGCATTGACGCCAATATCTGGTAATGGTAAAATAAACCATGTATTGGGAGGAAAAAATGGGGGAGAAAGAAAATAGCACCTTTGGAATTCTAGTGCTGGTTCTTGTTGTGATTAATTTTTGTGGTGTTTATATAGTATCTGCAAGTCACGATGTAGCTATCACTAATAATACATCCTATTTTGATGTTGAGTCGAACATAGAATCATATACCAGTGAGACAATCAGTAATCATAGGATATTATTGAAATTAATGGTTTTGACAGTCCTATTATTTTTTTGTCAATTTGTATACTTAAAAAGATGTAGGAAGAGAGACGCTTCGAAATTAGATAGAATGAATCATTCAATGGTAGAAAACAAGATAAGGAAGAATGCTTTATTAAAAGCTATTCCAGATATGATCTTTATTTTTTCAACAAAAGGTCATGTTATAGAGTGCAAAGCTCCAGATATGAATATGACAGGTAAGACACTTTCTGATTTGGTGACTGAGGATACAGATGTTGCTTATGAGTACTTTTATCAGGTAATTGAGCAAAATAGAGAGACCACTTTTAAATTTAGTCGAAAAGATCATGATCAAATATGTTTTTATGAGATACGGTTTAGTAAATATAGTGACAATGAGGTACTAGGTTTATTAAGAGATATTTCAGATGAGGTTTTAAGAGTACAGTCGATTGAATATCATATGCATCACGATCATTTAACTGGACTAAGAAATCGACATTATTTAAGAGAGTATTGTGAGAATAGTACTAATTTGGGACTTATCTTAATAGACATTGATGGTTTGAAGGTTATCAATGATACTTTTGGTCTGGAAACAGGTGATGCTTTGTTAATAAAAGTTGCATCTTTCTTGTCAACAGTTGTTCTAGAAGACGGTTTTGTAGCAAGAAATGCTGGTGATCAGTTTGTAATAGTTTTCAAGGGATATGATGCTCAGTTTATACAGGACAAAGCTCATGAAATAACTTTCCAATCAGAAAATTTGAAGCTTGATAATATTAATATATCAATTACCCTTGGATGGGCATTACAAGAGAAGAAGAGTATTGATCAGACGATAAGAGAAGCAGAAAATATGCTCTATAAAAGAAAAATATATTCTAGTACAAGTTATAGAAGTAAAGTTATTGATACAATGATGCATACTTTACTCGAAAGTAATCCAAGAGAAGAGGCACATTCAAAGAGAGTTTCTGAATACTCATATCAGTTAGCTAAGGCTTTAAATTTACCTGATAAGAATACTGATGAAATGAAGCTTGCTGGTTTATTGCATGATATTGGTAAAGTAGCTATACAAGATCGAATTGTGAATAAGATTGGCAAACTCACAGAAGATGAATATATTCAAATGAAAATGCATTCTGAAAAAGGTTATAGAATATTATCATCTATAGATAATTTGAGTGAAATAGCAGTTTTTATTAGGCATCACCATGAGAGATATGATGGTAAAGGTTATCCATCAGGATTAAAAGGCAGTGAAATTCCGCTTAACTCTAGAATTATTATGATTGCTGATAGTTATGATGCAATGATAAGTAAACGACCATATAAAAAGGCTTTAACTAAAGAGGAAGCGATTACAGAGTTGAGAAACCATAGCGGTACTCAATTTGATGCAACAATAGTAGAAGTCTTTATTAATCAAGTGATATTAAATAATGTTACTGAAACAATATACAATGAGAGTTTATCTTAAAAGCGATCTTAACTAAGATCGCTTTTTATTGGAATATATACTTTTACTTTATGATATTTATTATATGTTGATTCAAAATCATTTTCTTGAATGATATCAATTCCATAGTTACCAATTTCAACAGATTCATTGATAAGATAGTTACTGTAAACGTATCTTGTTGCCTGTTCGTAAAACCAATTATCCGAAATGCCTTCAAAGCAGATGTATTTACATTTTGGAATAAATAAAATTTCGGAGTTTTTTTGAGCTTCTTTTGAACCAATGAAACAAGTGTAGATTAAGGAATTATTGAATTTAGAGTCTGAAATAACACTAAAGATTGTTTTTTCGACATTTTTAATATATTCCTCATGTTTAATTGTTATTGACTTACCATATAGAGTAAAACTTTCTAGCTCAACAATACTTGTGTTAATTTTTTTGTTAGAACGAGTGGGATTATTTAAGTATTTATAGAAGTTAAAGTTAGGGAATAACTCATAACCATTAAATGATTTATAGTATTGATTTGGAGATACATGAAAGTGGTGTTTTAGCTTTCTTAAGAAAACTCTAGACTTGGTAAACTTACAACGTGTTGCCAGGTCACGGATACTATATTTTTTACTAGTAGCCGCCCAACGATACATTTGATCAGAGATACGTCTTTTTTCAATGTATTCATTAAAAGAATAACCAATGACTGATTGAAAGAGCTGATATATGTGATATTCGGAAAGTGGTAGATCTTCTATTATGCAGCTTTGATCAAAGTCTTTATATAAGTTTTCCTCGACATATTGAATCATGTCTTTCACTATTTTGCTATAATCCATATGAACCTCCTATTATCAGAATAAGCAAAAAAGTAAAAAAATACAATAAAAAGCTTGAATTGGAATAAAAGTAATTATACTTTAAGAATTCTATAGTAATAATTTTATATGACAAAATAAGAGATTTACTAAAAATATGGTTGGTTTCGTAATACAATTGTAAAGTATTAAATAGTAAAAATTTGAGAAGGTTTGGTCGATATACTATAAGACGGAGACTGAAAACTCATGGAGGAGGACATTCATGTTTAGAAGAAAGTTCGCACTTGTTATGGCAATTGTGATGATATTGTCGGTATTAAGTGCATATGCAGAAATTCCACCAGAAATTCCTGTACCAGAATTAACAGGCATAGGTGTAGATGACACAAACTCTATAGAAATAGATGCTTATAAAAAAGGGTATGCAGCTTATGTAAATGCCTATTTTATAGATTCTCAAAAAACAACTTATTCAAGAGATATTGGTCGAATGGGTACTTTGGGAATTGTACGAAAAAATGGGGCAATGGAGTTTAATGCGGGAAACCCAATAACAAAACAAGATTTGATTGAAAGTCTTGTTCGGATGAGTGGTAGAGAAGCTCAAGTAATGCAAGGAGTGCTCAATCAAGCTGCTGGTATGGGAGATGCTGCTGTTGCCAATCTAACTAAGCAAGCATATGTAGATGATGCCATTGCGCAAGGTCTGATTACTGGTGAGGAAAGTTTTGGTTTAAATCAACCAGTTGATAAAGAAACAACAGCTGTTTGGATAGCTAGAATGTTAGGTATTCAAGCGACTTTACAAAATACAGATAATATTTATAGTTTTGGTGATTGGCCAAGTATTACACCTAGTAATAGAGGTCTAATTGAAACTATGGTGACAGAACAAATTATGGCTGTAGATAATGATGGAAATTTCAATCCCAAAAGAGAAATCACGAGAGGTGAGGTTGCATTTATTTTAAACAGCACTGTTGACCGTATGTATGGTGCTTTAGGTATCACATCTAATGTTGGTTTGGTGATTGGTGAGAAGTCATCTAATGTACAAGAAACAGGAAATATTATTCAAGAAAAACGTTTTATTATTAGAAATATGGATGGAACATTAACAACCGTAGTTACTAAGAATAATTTAGGAACAAATGCAAAAAATGATTTTGTACTTTTTAAAGATGGTATTGTCGGTTTATCAAAATCTTTAAAGACCGGTGACCAAATAGAGTATCTGATTCGAGACGGTGAGGTAATTTATGCCGAGGTTTACGATGATGGTTCGATTCAAGAGCAAATAAAGAGACAATCGGATGATGCAACAGACACAAATATCTATTATGGATATATTAGTAAAAAGATTGAAGAAGAGAAAACTGAAAATGGTAATTCATTCAAAGTTGATCGTTTAAGAACGACAATTTATAATGGCCTAGTATTTGATATTGTTGTAGATAACAATCTTAATACAGGTATAAGAAATGACATCATTGTTTATAAAGATGGTAACATTGGTGGCGTTGATTTACTTGAAGAGCAAGATGTTGTTGAGATGCTTGTTCAGAATGAAGAGAATATCATTTATGTAAGAGTAACAGAACCTTCTCATGGTCAAGTTAGTGGTACAGTCAGATTTGTTACAACTGATCAAGAAACAGGCACGAGTATGGTAACCATCTTTGATTATACTGATCAGATTAAAAAATATGAAGTAACCAATTATGCTGAAATAGTAATAAACCATGAGATTGCAGATATCTCAGATTTAAAGTATGGTCAGGATGTTGTACTAGATATTACTAATGGTTATGTGACAAAGGTTTCGGGTGAAACTTTTATTAACCCTGGTTTTATTCCAGATTACTCAAAGATGCGTATAGGTGTAGTATCTTTTGTTGATGACTATGGTAATATGAAAATTAAATACGATGATGGCGTTTATGAAACCATAAAAACTGAAAATACTGCAACCGTTTTAAAGGGTGGTAATGTTATCAACGTCAGAGCAATTATGCCAGGAGATAATGTTAAGATTTACTTTAACGATATTTATTCAAAAGAAGCTTCTTTAATTGAAGTTGAAGGTAAAGAGCAATTAATTCAAAACGTCTATAGAGGATATATCCAAGATGTTAATGTATACAGAGGTGAGATTACAATTGTTGAACCTGCGATTTTAAATAATGCGCAATGGATGACAGAAGAACAACCGTATTCTAAAACTTTTGAGCTAGATGATGAAGTTCCAATGTATGTTCGAGGTGAGCAAATAACAATAACGGATCTATCAAAACTGTATAAGCAAAAACCAGTTTATTTAGCTATTAGAGATGATTATTCAATTGAACGTGTTATGCAAGTTTCAGTTGCAGTTGGTGGTGAACACTTTGCCATTGATAGAATAGAATCGATTGATAAGGTTATTGCTAACTTTGAACTTGAAGATAATAATAGAAATGTTGCCTTTAACGAAGGAACGATCTTCTTAAAGAATTCAAGACTTGTAGATCCATCCAATATAGATAAAAATGATGATGTTATAGTTGTTTCTGATTACTATAGAGGCCAAGATAATGCCAATATTGTAAGAATTACTTCAGATGCCGAAAGAATATTTGATAACATTTATATTGGTGCTATTGAAAATGTATATGGTTATACTTTTAATCTTAAAAATCATGCAACCATTTCAGGTAATGAGTGGGGAGATATATCAGCATCGAAGTCAGGTATGTTCTATTACTTTAATAACTTAGATATTATTGATATAACAAATAAAACTGATTTTAAAACCCTACCAAGTTATAACTTCTATCACGGAGGTTACTCAAGACTTGAAAATGAAAACAAAAATGGTCCTGGTCTAGATTACTACAGATACTATACATTCTTTGTTACAGATGATGATCGTAAGGTTATTGGTATGAATATTAGACATAAAGCTTTATTAGATGGACAGAAGCTAGATACTGTTGAGACCAAGGAATCAGAAATCAAGAAAGAATTGGATAAGCGTTTAGCAGGTCTAGTACTTACAAGAGGATCAATTGTAGAATTCAACGATACCTATCAAAGAATCATTATTACAGATTCTCATGACTGGGCAGAGGATTATGGCCGTTGGAATGCCAATAAAGCCAACTCAGCTGTTGAGTATAGAGATGCAATTATCATAAAGAATGATAAGCGTATTGAGAGAGAAGATCTAAGAGAAGGCGATTACATTTATGTTCTAAGAGATGATGAAGATGCACTTGTTATCTTTGTAGAAGAAAACTAAAATCTTATATTAAGAGTTGAATGAAAAAGGCTGTATCTTTTTAGATACAGCCTTTTGTTATTCAATTAAAGTAACAGGATCAATAGCTTCTCCATCTTTTCGAATTTCAAAATGTACATGAGGACCTGTTGAGTTACCTGTAGTCCCAACGGTTGCAATGACCTGATTTTTCTCAACAGTATCACCTGCTTCAACAAGTAAACTGTTACAATGCGCATATAAACTTTGATAGCCATCAGAATGCTCTAAAATAATGATTTTGCCATAAGACTCTAGCCAATCTGAGTAAATAACTTCACCTTCTTCGGAAGCAAATATATCACTACCAGTTGGTGAGGCAATATCAATCCCATTGTGGTAATAATCTTCTCCAGTTACGGGATGTTTACGTACGCCAAAAGGTGATGTAATCTTATGATGTTCTGTTGGAAACATAAATTCTAAAGTATCATCGATAACAACTTCTTCAGTGAGAGTAACTTCCTCAATGAGAGCAATTTCTTCTGTTGGTATGAATACATCATCTGTGATTTCATCTTGATACTCAGCACTAGCCTGTGGTGCGAACATACAGGTTACAATAATCCCACTGGCCAATACAAAGCTTAGAGCTTTCGAAATGAGAGAGGCTTTTTTGTATGATTTAATCATTTTAAGTCTCCTTATAATTTCCTTCTTTTTCACCAATGACAGTGCTAATTTGTTGACATTGTCCTTTTTATTTATAAGACTGATAAGTGTATGCCCATAATCGATATGCTCATTTGGGGTAAGTGTCTTGAGCACTGTTTCATCACAGGCCGTTTCACAATCCCTTTCCATCTGTTTTAAACCTAGTAGGATAATGGGATTGAAAAAGTATACACTCATTAAAATATGTCTAACAATATTGAAATGAATATCATGTCTTTTTATATGACTGAGTTCATGTAAGAGTATATGTTTTAATCTTTTAATATCAGACTCAAAGAGCGTTTTTTCTGAAATGATAATTTTGGGTTTTACCAATCCGTAAACTCTAGGTACTGTACTTTCAAGATCGATATAAATCTTAACTTTTCTTTTGATGTTCAGCTCTGACATCAACTCTTTTAGCATATTATCTAACATTGGTAATTCGAGTTCATAAATTTTTTGTTTCTTAATAAAAACGCCTTCAAGAATAATTTTATATAGTAGAGAACCTATTGCAACACAAAACCAAACTAATTGTATGTATGTTAAAGACCTTACAGGCTTTGCTTTGGCTATGTTTTCTATAGGTATACTAATCTCATCGGGCATTTCATTAAGTATCTCATCAATCGTCATTGATAAAGATACTTCTTCTTTTAGGTCAATGTTTGGCATCTTCGAAAAGGAACTTTCAATGTCAAAGGGCATCATTAATTTTACAATTAAAATAACCCATATCCAATAATGCCATCTTGAACTGAACTTCTCTTTGAATATCATTTTAGCCAACATAATAAAGATGACTATGACAGATCCAGCAAGAGATAGATTAAGTACTCTATTAAATAATGTACTTAACATAGTTTATCACCTCTTACTTTCAAGAATTTTCTTAAACTCATCAATCTCATCATCACTGAATTCATTTTGCTCAATAAAACTTGCAAGTAAACTCGAAAAATCTCCATTATAAACTTTTTCTATAAATGAATTATTCTCTTCCTTGATAGTTTGTGATGAACTAATTAATGGATGATAAAGATAAGATCGACCGTTTTTTGTAAATCCTATGATTTCTTTTGTGACCAATCTGTTCAGCATGGTTTTAATTGTTTTAGGAGCCCAATCAACTTCCGTACTCAAATGGTCAACAATCTCATTGGCTGAGATTGAATGATACTGCCAAATTACTTTCATAATGATCCATTCAGAATCAGATATTTGATACTTAGACATATGACCTCCAACTTCTACGTAGATAGATTACAAATGTAATCCTAACTAGATATTACATTTGTAATCTATAAAAGTCAAGGCAATTTTTAGATTTCTAGCAGAATGTCCTTAAAGGTATTTTAAGATAACACAAAAAAATAAACTCACGAGGTACTCTCGTGAGTTTTTCTTTTACAGATATACATATTTACATCTGCACGATGTATTAATTGATTGATGCTGCTATCCTCTTTGTAGAGCACACTTCCAATTGATATACTAAATGGATATTCTGTTAAATCATCAATAGTACGAATATCGCTTAATAGTCTGTCAGTAGCTTTATCAAAGTGCTTTTCATTACCTTTGGTTATGACAACCGCAAATTCGTCACCACCAATTCTATAAGTTTTTCCCAAGTGTTTATAGTTTTTTTGAATTAAGTTAAAGGACTCTTTTATCGCATTATCACCTTTAATATGACCGTAATTATCATTAATGGATTTTAGTTGATTCATATCCAATATTGCAAGTCGTAAATTTTTGTTTGTGAGAGGATTGAAAAAAACTCCCTCTAAATCTCTTTCAAAAGCCGTTCTATTTGGACCTTGAGTTAATTGGTCTAGAAAAGCAAGGCGTTCATAAAATTCAGCTTTGTAACTTTTCTTATACAGTACAATCATTTCTTTACCTGTAATATATCCTAAATTTAAGATAAAAATCAAAAGCCCGATGGTAACGAAAGTTGTTACTTCCGCTGCTTGGCTTACGTAAAAACGAGCCATTTCTAGAGCGATAAATCCAAAGAGGATACTAAGAGATATAGAAAAACGTTTTGCCTTATCATTCTTTGTATATCTAATTTCTCTATACAATAAAATCAAAATAAATCCAATAGAAACAATAATGATTGTATGTGTAAGAATGACAGTTTCATAAAAATCAGCAATGCGTAAGACTTGTAATAAAATGATAACGATTATGTTGAACATTGAAATCACGGTCAGAATATCGAGAGTTTTATGAGTATGTTTTGTTAAAATCCCCTTTAAATATTGGAGAAAAGGTATAGGAATTAAAGCAAGCGATATAAAAGCAAAGCTTGCTAATATTATTTGATCACCAGTTATAAATTGTAACATTCGAGATTCTGAAATTAACCAGAGCGAAACAAAAATAGCAAAAATACCTAGATACCAAGTATTGCTGTTAGGGTTGACAAAACTGACCATTATTAAAATGAAGCCAGTAAATAATATGAAAATATCAACAAGTAAGCTAGGGCCGTAAGTAGATACAATACTTTGCTTCAAATTACTTGATGAACCATAGAGTACAGGATTTACAATACCGTTCATATCTTTATAAGGTGATTGATAAGTTATATCAATTGATTTTCCTGCACTAGCTTTTGGTAACTCTACAATATGCCATAAACTTGCTAATGGACGATTTGGATAATCCAGATTTGAGTCAAAGACTTCATCACCTTCGATGTGAATTTTAAAGCTTGATAAAGATGATCTTATCAATAACCGATCATTAGAACTATAATTTTCAGGAAGTTGACTACTTAGTGTATAGGGGGTATTTTTTTCAACATATAAATGCTTCCCAATTTCAGCTCGATTACCCTGGTAAAACCATTGCTCTATTGAGTTGGTAGTTCCACTATATAGTAGATGTTGATTATCATTTAGTTGTGCATATAAGCCTAATAGAATTAGAATTACTAGGCATATAATGAGTCGTTTCAATACATTTTTTTTATTCATTTTTATCTCCGATATAATGCTAATATATCAAATATTAGTGAGTATTGCTAGTGTTGTTAAGGCTTTCGGAGGATTTTAGAGAAAAATATAGAGTATTATAAGCTTAAAATCACTTTTGGCGATTACTTCCAAAATGTGAGCTACGTTCTTACGCTTACTGTTTCACTGTTATTTGATGGGATTATTTCTATATAATTAGTTATAAAACTATAGGCAGAAACAAGATTACTAGATATAATGTACTTGTGAGGTAGGAGAATATGCAAAAAAGAAAAGTAATAAAAAAACTGAACATCTTGGCTATTATTGTTATTGCTGCTTTTTTATTTTTTGCAATAATTTATGGTACATTCATGAACAAACGTCTGAAAGATAACGTCGACAATCGGATGATTAATGAAGTTAGTGTGATTTCCAATGAAGTCGATTTATTTTTTTCAAAGCATACAGAAATTGTAAACCAAATGAGAAATAACATAGCGCTGCTTGATTATGTAAAAATGACAGAATCTGATGGTATATATAATAATCAATATGATACATTTTTAGAGACTGTACAAAATATTAGAAAATCGTCAGATGAATTAAGCTTGGTTTGGGTAGGGCTTGTAGAGGAAAACTATATTATCGCAGATGAGACGGATTTTAAAGTAGATTCTGATTATGATATAAGAAAAAGACCTTGGTTCATTGAAATGATTGAGGATGGTTCAGAACTAATTTTGACAAAACCTTATGCAGATATTAGTAGTGGCGAGATGGTTATTTCAATTGTTTCGCCAATTTATGATAATGGAAGACTAATAGGTAGTTTGGGAGTTGATATATTATTAGACGACTTGGTGACTTTTATTTCAGAATATTCAGTAGATAAATCGGGTCATGCCATGTTATTAAGTAACGAAAATGAATATGTTGTTTTACCTGAGATTACTTTAAGTAATCATTTTGTACAGCAAATGAATAATAAAAAAGGTTTGTTAGAAGTTTCATTAGAAGAGGATTATCGAATATCTTATCAAAGAACAGAGTTATACGATTGGATAGTCGGTTTTGTTATATTAGATGATGAAGTGACATATTCGACTCAGTTATTTAAGAATATCGGTGTATTTATATTTTTTGTTGCAGTAGTGATGATTGTTGTCCTAATTATTTTGATACGGATGTCAGATAATTTTGATGAATTGAATATGTTGTATGCAAAGTTAACGAAAAAGGAAAAAGCGTTAAAGCAATCCAACGATACTGTTATTGCAGCTTTTAATCAAGTACAAGCATCGGAAGAAGAACTAAGAGCTCAATATAGCGAAATTCAAGAATATTTAAAGCGTATTGAAGAGTTAAAGGATAAGTATGATCTAGCTGTAGAGCTAACTCACATTGCTGTATGGGAATACAATATTGAGGATAAAACGATAATGTACAACAATGCTTTTTTTATAGATGATAAAAGTATTGAAGGTACTTTTCTACCTATCTATGATACTATGTTGAGAATACTTAACAAAGATGATTTTTTAAAACTGAAAAAGTCATTAGAAGATTATTTGAATCATGAAACTGAAGAGTTATTTTGTCAAATTACTCGAAATGGTGATTGGTATTTAATATTAGGTCGAAGAACAGATGAGGATCGATTAAATGGTATCATCATGGATGTTACTAAGATGAAAAATCAAGAAATTGCCATCTCGAAAATGGCTAATTTAGATCCACTAACAGGTCTTCCTAATAGAAGAAACTTTAAGGATATGCTCAAATTTGCTTTAGATAATGATAAATCAGGTGCAGTGATGATGCTAGATTTGGATAATTTTAAAGAAATCAATGACACCATGGGTCATGTGTTTGGGGACGCTGTTTTAGCCAATATTGCAGAGAGACTAAGAAACTTAGCCTGTGAAAACATTTATGTTTCAAGATTTGGTGGTGATGAGTTTCTTATTCATATAAGTAGTGAATGTGAAACTGAAGTTGCTATCAGACAGATTGTAGATACTATAAGAGAAAAGATGATCATTGAAGGAGAACATATCGTTATCAGTATGTCCATGGGAATCACCATGTATCCTGAAGATAGTAACACCGTAGATGATTTGATTATGAATGCAGATCTTGCTATGTATTCTGTAAAAAAATCAGGAAGAAATAGCTATGCCTATTTCACACGAGACATGAAAGAAAGTTTAAAAGAAAGATCGGAGATTGAAAAAGAACTCTACAAGGCATTGGAAAACAATTCGTTTAAGGTTGTTTATCAACCACAATATGATACACAAACTGGCCAAGTTATTTCATATGAGGCTTTACTGAGAATTAAAAATAATTTGCTATCACCTGCAAAGTTTATTCCGATAGCTGAGGAGTGCGGTATGATTATACCTATTGGTCAATGGGTAATCAAAGAAGTTATTCGACAAGTATCTATTTGGCAGAAGACTGATTCTGTTAAACCTGTAGCAGTAAACTTTTCAGTTAAGCAAATCCACGATTCCAAGTTTACCACTGTTCTAGAAGAAGCCTTAACTCAGTATCAAGTAGATGCCAGTAATATTGAAATTGAAATTACTGAATCGGTATTTTTCGAAGATAAGAAGGAAGCCATTAAGTTTATGACAAAGTTAAAATCACTAGGTCATACAATTGCTTTGGATGATTTTGGGACGGGTTATTCTTCTCTCAATTATCTTACATATTTACCACTGGATAAGCTGAAACTAGATAAAAGCTTAATGGATAGATTTTTAGATACACATGAGGAGTTTATTAGTCATGTGATTGAGTTGGCTCATTGCATTGACTTAAAAGTTGTTGCTGAGGGAATTGAAACACAAGAGCAATATGAGAAATTGAAAGAAGTAAATTGTGATGCTATTCAAGGTTATTATTTCAGTAAACCACTAGAAGCAGATGATATAAAAAGTGCTTAACACCCTTAGGGTGTTAAGCTTTAATAATATTTGGAACTTTTTAGAAAATATAACGTCTAAATATTGAAATGAAATAGAGAGGGGAGATTAGTGTGAAAAAATTGATGATAATAGGTTTGGTTATGATGATGTTTTTAACATCATGTTCACCAAAAACAAGTATTGTGGAGTCTGAGGTAAAGTTTGATGAAAATGTGGTAGCAGATGTTAACAGTCATGTAGAAACAAGTATTGCTGCTTCAAATGAAATGGGATTAGAGTTGGTAAAAGACCTCCTAAGTAAAAAGGATGAAAATGTTCTTTTCTCACCAACCAGTTTGTCTTTTGCATTAGCTATGTTACAAAATGGTGCTGAGAGTGATACAAAAGAAGGCATCCTTACAGTTATGAAAGATGAAGAAAATGGACTTAATGAGCGTTACAACGAACTAATTAATTATTTGAATGGATTAGAGAATCCTGATGAACCTTCCATTAAGATGACCATTGCCAATTCTTTCTGGTTAAAAGATTCAATTGAGCCAAAGGCTGAGTTTGTAAATTCCTTAAGTGAATTTTACAATGCAGAGGTTTATAGTGAGGACTTTAAAGATCCAGCGACTGTTGATAAGATGAATTTTTGGGTAGAAGAAAAGACCAATCATCTGTTGAAAGATACTTTAGATGAAATCTCAGAGGACGCCATCTCTTATTTAATGAATACCGTTTATTTTAAGGGAACTTGGAGAAGTGAGTTTTATAAAGGAAACACGAAGTTAGAACCTTTTTATGGGAATGAAACTGCAAAAGTGGATATGATGCATAAAAGAGATTCTATGTCATATTATGAAGATGATTCATGCCAAGCTGCAAGTATGAGATACTATGGTAATAGTAGTATGTTTGTAATTTTACCTAAAGGTAACTTAGAATCATATTTAGATGATCTAGATTACTCAGATATTGATAAAATGCTAGATGATATGTCATATCAAGAACTTAATATAAGTTTTCCTAAATTAGATTATATGACTAAAAATCCACTAAAAGACGTTTTGAGTGAAAAGGGAATGGCACAGTCATTTTCTGAGTTAGAAGCTGATTTTTCAGAGATGATAGAAGTAAAAGATCAGAATGTCTATATTAGCGATATATTTCAAAATGCGAGAATCATAGTTGATGAAGAGGGTACAGAGGCTGCAGCGGTAACAGTAGTTGAAGTTGAATGCACTTCAGCAATGCCAAGTGAACCAATTGATTTCACTTGCAACAAACCATTTATATACATCATTAGAGAAGAGGGTTCAAATGCTGCTTTATTTATTGGAGTTGTCAAACAACCATAGTTAATGATTTTATATACAAGGACAGTATGTTAATTCATACTGTCCTTATATGTTTTTATATATGAGTTTACTTCCAATAATTAATCATAAATTCATAACACATCTTAGCAGATAACTCTAGATGTTCTGTAGATATATGTTCCTCAGTAGTATGGCAGTCTTTGATGCCAATACCAAGTATGATTGGTGTAATTCCATTCTTAAATAGATTGTTTGCATCGCTACCACCACCTGTAGAAATCGCATTATATGGTAAATTCATGTTCGTGATAATTCCTTTGGTATATAAAAGAAAAGGATCATCTTTTTTAACTTCAAAAGTTTGGTATGGGTTATCTAATGTAACGTTAGAATCAGCATTTTTTCTAACGCAAGTTTCCTTAACAACATGACAGATGTGATCTGTCTGATTTTTGAGTTCATCTTCAGACAAACTTCTGATTTCAGCGGTTATTTGAACTTCAGGACATACAATGTTTGTAGCTGTACCACCATGTATTGTCCCGATATTAGAAGTTGTAAACTGGCTGTTTCTGCCAAGGGACATTTTTGAAATAGCTTCTGATACAACTTCTATGGCACTGATACCCTTTTCAGGACAAAGTCCTGCATGGGCTGGTTCACCCTTAACTGTTATATCCAATAGATTGGTTCCAGGACCTTGTATTATGATTTCACCAGGATCACCGGTACCATCAAGAATATAATAAGCCTTTGATTTTATCACGTCAGAACTTAAATATCTAGAACCTTTAATGCCATTCTCTTCCGCAATTGAAAAGAATAACTCAACAGGACCTAAATCTATATCTTGTTCAATGGCAGAACGTAAGATTTCAACAATGATTGCAATACCTGCTTTGTCATCTGCACCTAAAATAGTATTGCCTTTACTATAAATAACGTCATCTTTAATGAAGGGTTGAATATTATTACCTGGTGAGACCGTATCTAAATGGGCACAAAATCCGAGTATATTGCCAGTGATTTCACCTTTCCTTCTAGCAATGATGTTGCTGCCATTAGAGCCTATTTTTTTACCAGTTTCATCTGGAAAAATATCAAATCCTATATTTTTTAGAATCTCTTCAACGTGTTTTTGAAAAATACCTTCATTTAAAGTTTCGCTATCTATTGTGACATAGTTCATAAATTCTTTAATCAGTCGATTTTTATTTATCATATACGCCTCCATAATCGTTTTCAATTTATTGTAGCATAAATTGTGAATAAAACGATAGTACTTCAATAATGAATCCAAAAGTTTACTATTGTACAAATTGCTACCGAATACTAATTAAAAATTAAGAAAATAACATGAAATTTGTATTATTAGTAGATGTAATAAGTTTTATATAGTACGATAGTGCTTGGAGATATTTCTAAGAAAAGCTACAAAAAACAAGGAAATTGAGATGGTAACAGGGAGGATTTATGAGGTTTAGAAGGATAGGATCAAAAATTAGGTTTGCAATAATTGGTGTGACACTTGTCATATCAATATTGATTGGTAGTGTTATCGCATGGAATGTTAATAAAAGCATTGCTGAAGAGGGGATTTCAACAGCTGAATTGATTGTTATTAATCATGCAAAAGAGTTTAATAAAGAATTTAGTGAAATTGAGACATTTGTTAAAACTATGTCTGAATCTGTAAAAACTGAATTTGATTTAAAAGAAGCCAAAAGAGACAAAACATATATCAAGTCTTTTAATCAAGAGTGGCATAAGAAGTTATCAGAAATAGCGCCTGCCGTTGATTATTCAGACAGTATCTATGTGTATTTTAACAATGAAATTTTTGGTGTTGCTGAAGATACTTGGTTGTTAAAGGATGATAGTGGCAAGTTTGTTAAACAAGATATGTTACCATTATCATCTTATAAAGATACACCTGAGCAGGAGTGGTTTTACGGACCTATTAGAAGTCAAGAACCGAGATGGACAGCACCTTATATGTCTGAGAGTGGTGATTTAATTACTTCATATGTAGTACCAGTCGTAGTGGAAGGTGAATCCGTTGCCTTATTTGGTATGGACTTGGAGTTAAGTAAGCTTGCCAATAACCTAAATGATATGGTCCTATATGATACAGGTTATCTATATATGGTTGATCAGAACCATAATTTTATTGTACATCCTAGATTTGAAATGGGAACAAATTTGGGCGAATATCCTGGTGGTGCTGCAAGTGTTGAATTAATAAAAGCTTCAACGTCTGGTAGTGATATTGTTAATGTAGATGGTAGTAAAATCATAACGGCATTTTCTCATTTAGACAATGGCTGGGCAATTTCTTCGAGAATTCCTCTAAGAGAGGTTACAGCATTGGTTCATTCTCTAATTAGCATGATTATTGGAATTGCAGTAGTAGCCCTTGTTATTGGTATTGTAATAGCAGTTATTATTGGACGCAGCATCAGTAAACCTATAAAGCTTGTGACTCAGATCATGGATAAAGTTAGTGTAGGTGATTATACTGAGAAAGCTGAAGTAGAAACATTTGATGAAACAAAGCAATTAGCAAATGGTTTAAATGATATGATTGATTCGACCAGTTCTCTGATTAAAATCACTCAGGGTATAAGTCATAAGATGTCGGATACCGCTTCGACCTTGGCTTCGATGGCTGAGGAAACTAGTGCTACTTCAGATGAAGTTTCAAGAACTGTATCAGAAATTGCCAATGGTGCTTCAGAACAAGCATCTGATGCTGAGATAGGTGCTCAAAAGGCGCATTCATTAAATGAGATTGTTAAAAGTCTTGTAAATGAAAGTGAAGGTATGACATCATATGCTGAGAAAGCGATGACTGTTAGTAGAGATGGTGAAAAAGCATTAGTCGCTTTAAGAGAAAAATCAGAAGTGAGTAAAAAATCAAATGATGAGGTTTCTAAAGCAATCTTGAACTTGGATCAGAAAGCCAATTCAATTTCTACAATTATTGATGCAATAACTTCTATTTCTGAGCAAACTAATCTATTAGCTTTAAATGCATCCATTGAAGCAGCTAGGGCTGGCGAAGCAGGAAGAGGATTTGCAGTTGTTGCTGATGAAATTAGGAAATTAGCAGAAGACTCTGCAGGCTCTGCAAGCGAGATTCAAAAGCTTGTATTGAGCATTCAAGAGGAGTCGTCTAGAACCGTTCAAGTTATGGAAACTTTAGACGATGTTATTGAAGAGCAAAATTCAGCAGTTGATCTAGTAGACAATTCTATAGTTCAAGTATTTGATTCTATTAAAGGTATTGTTTCTCAAATTGACGTAGTTAATACAAGTATTGAAGATTTAGATAAAATAAAGAACGAGTTAACGAGCGCGATTGAAAATATATCTGCAGTATCAGAAGAAACTGCTGCGTCAACAGAAGAAGTAACAGCTTCTATGGACCAGCAGAATTATGCAGTAGAAGAAGTCGCAAAAAACGCAGAACTTCTGAATCAATTATCTGTAGAATTGGCAGAGAATATAAACAAGTTTAAGATTAATTAGCACAAAGCGTCGTAGAAATACGGCGTTATTTTTTTTGTTGGTGTAATTAATTAGTAGAATGGTAATTTAGCTTTTAGTTTTACATAATAATGTTAAATGTGTTGTCTCGAATAATTGAAAACACAATGAATGTTCTGACTATTTGAAATATTGTTTCATAAATGCTCGTTAAGATAGATGTCTATAATTTTATATAGTACGATAATACTTAGAATCACTTCCAATAAATCCTAATAGAATATGCAGAAAAAACGAACTTTAAATGTACTAGGGAGGCTATATGAAATTTAGAAGGATAGGGTCAAAAATTAGATTTGCGATTATTTGTGTGACATTGATTAGTGCCATTTTGATTGGTAGCGTTATTGCATGGAATGTCAATAAAAGTATTGCAAAAGAAGGTGTTTCAACAGCAGAATTAATTGTAATCAACCATACGAAAGAATTTAATAAAGAACTAAGCGAAATTGAAACAGCTGTTTTAACGATATCAGAATCTGTAAAAAGTGAGTTTGAGTTAAAAAAGGCAAAAATTGATAGTACTTATGTTAAAGATTTTAATCAGGAATGGTACGGGAAACTATCTGAGATTGCTCCTGCCATTGATTATTCAGATAGCATCTATGTGTATTTTAATGGTGATGTTTTAGGAGGTGCTGCAGATACATGGTTACTAAAAGATGAAAGTGGCAAGTTTGTTAAACAAGGGATGCTGCCTACCTATTATGACGGTACATCTGATAAAGATTGGTTTTATGGTCCACTTAAAACTCAAGAGGCTAGATGGACAACACCTTATGTATCTAAAAGTGGTGATTTAATTACTTCATATGTGGTGCCGATTGTAGTTGATGGAGAATCCGTTGCTCTGTTTGGGATGGATTTAAATTTGAATGAGCTTGCTGATGACTTACATGATATGGTTTTATATGATTCGGGGTACTTATATATGTTAGATACAAATTCTAATTTTATTATTCACCCGAAGTTTGAAATGGGTACAAATCTTGGAGAATATCCAGGAGGAGCTGAAAGTGTTGAGCTAATTAAGGCATCTGATTCTGGCAGTGCGATTGTGGACGTTGCTGGTAATAAAATTATAACAGCCTTCTCCCATTTAGATAATGGTTGGGTAATCTCTTCTAGAATTCCACTGGATGAAGTAACGGCTTTGGTTCGTTCACTCATAAGTATAATTGTAGTAATTGCTGTAGTGGCTATGATTATCGGTACTATAGTTGCAATAATAATAGGTCGAAGTATTAGTAAACCTATCAAACAAGTAACTCAAATTATGGATAAAGTGAGTATTGGAGATTATACTGAAAAAGTTGAAGTAAAAACCTTTGATGAAACGAAACAACTAGCAAATGGCTTAAATGAAATGGTAGATTCAACAAGCTCTCTTATAAAAATCACTCAAGGAATCAGCCTTAGGATGTTAGATACAGCATCAACATTGGCTTCGATGGCAGAAAGAACGAGTGCTACTTCAGATGAAGTTTCAAGAACAGTATCAGATATTGCCAATGGTGCATCTGAACAGGCTTCTGATGCTGAGATAAGTGCTCAAAAGGCGCATTCATTAAATGAGATTGTTCAAAGTCTTGTTAACGAAAGTGAGGGAATGACATCCTATGCTGAAAAAGCGATTAATGTGAGTCGTGATGGTGAAAAGGCATTGCATGCATTAAGAGAAAAATCAGCTGTAAGTAAGGTATCTAATGTAGAGGTTTCAAAAGCTATACTGAGTTTAGATCAGAAGGCCAATTCAATTTCAGCAATTGTTGATGCAATAACTTCAATATCTGAACAAACGAATTTATTGGCATTAAATGCATCGATAGAGGCTGCACGAGCAGGTGAAGCCGGAAGAGGCTTTGCAGTTGTGGCAGATGAGATAAGAAAATTAGCTGAAGACTCTGCTGGGTCTGCAAGTGAAATCAGAACGCTGGTTTTAAGTATTCAAGATGAATCCTCTAGGACTGTAAAAGTGATGGACACATTAGATGATGTTATTGAAGAACAAAATTCAGCAGTTGATCTAGTCGATAACTCTATCGTTCAAGTGTTTAAGTCAATTAACGGTATTGTTTCACAAATTGATGTGGTTAATACAAGTATTGAAGATTTAGATAATATAAAGAGTGAGTTAACAAGTGCAATAGAAAACATATCGGCAGTATCGGAAGAAACAGCAGCATCAACTGAAGAAGTGACAGCATCAATGGAGCAACAAAATCATGCTGTCGATGAAGTTGCTAGAAATGCTGAAGCTTTAAATGAACTGTCAGCTGAGTTAGCGGATAATATCAACAAATTTAAGATTAAATAGCTTGAAGCGTCGTAGAAATACGGCGCTTTTTTCTTTGGATAATTTGATAAAAATTTATATTTTCTGCTTAAAATAAAATAGTATACCAATATTGTATATTTTATTAGTAAAACTCATATATATGGGTATCAATATAACAATATATTTCGATGATAGATAAAATGTACTTTTTTAGTCGTGAATCTACTGTTTTTGGATAAATCTAAAAAAAATAAAAGGTTTTGAAAAGAGTCCCTAAAATCATCGCCAAAACTGTATAGTATGTAATTTGAAAGAATTAGATGATTAAATCATAGAATAAAATAAATATAGAGCAAAAAAGTGAAGGGAGGCATATATGAGAAAACATATTCTTAAACAAGTATTTGCATTAATGATGATTATAGCATTGTTATTATCAACTGCACCAGTAAATCTTTCAGCTTTTGCAGGAAATAATGGTAATGGTCAGGGTAGTGGAAAACCTGAGGATGAAGTTGAGGAACCTCAAGACAATACAGCTACTAAATATGTAACCATAGAATTTAAGAACTCACAAAGAACAGATGCAATCTTGGTAACCATTGATGGTGGGACAACTAAAAGATATGAAAAATCTAAAGCAACACCTGTAAAGATTGAAGAAGGTGCAATGGTTAAAGTAGAGATTGCAGATGACGACTCAAATGGGACCTTGTTTGGAACGGTTAAATACCGTGTGAGTGAAGGAAAACAAATAGAAATAAAAACACCATTTGAATTTGAAGCTGGTTCAGCTATGAATGGTGGTGTTGTTTGGGAAGTTACTTCTTGGAAAGAAGATGCATCAAAAAACTATCCAGCAATTGCTGAAGACGATGAAGTTAATATTGATGAAGATGAGACAGTTGAAATTGAGGTACTTAAAAATGATTTAGACCTTGAAGAGGATGAGTTTCATGTAATTGATTATACGGATCCTGAAAAAGGAACCTTAATTTTAGAAGATGATGAGTTTACTTATATTCCTGAACCAAATTATCATGGTGTTCAGACTTTTGAATATACGATTACAGATGGTGATACTGCAACAGTAACAATTAATATTGATGAAGTTAATGATGTACCAGAAGCTAAAGATGATTTGGCAAGTACACTGAAGAATACTCCAGTAACAATCGATGTTTTAGATAATGACTCAGACATAGATGGAGATGAACTAACAATATACTCTGTAGATGATGGTTCAAATGGTAGTGTAAGCATAGATGACAATAAAGTCATTTATACACCAAATAGTGATTTTGTTGGTGAAGACACTTTTGATTATGTAATTAGAGATTCAGAAAACGAAGAAGCAACAGCAAAAGTAACTGTAAAGGTCAATGAAAGTAATACTGCACCAATAGCTGTAGATGATAATGCGACAACAGCTGAAGGTAATTCAGTTACCATTGATGTATTAGCAAATGATACAGATGCAGAGGATGATGAATTATTGATTGATTCATTTACTCAAGGAAGCAATGGCTCTGTAACAGAAGTTGAAGGAAAACTTGTTTATACACCAAATAGCGGTTTTAGTGGTACTGACTCATTTACGTATTTAGTAAGTGATGGCCTTGTTACTGATGAAGCAACTGTGACAGTGACAGTTAATGAAAATACTGCTCCAGTAGCCGTAGATGATAGTAAATCTACAGATGAAGGTAATTCAGTTACTATTGATGTATTAGAAAATGATACAGATGAAGATGATGATGATTTATTGATAGATTCATTTACACAGGTTAGTAATGGTTCTGTATCCTTAGAAAATGGTAAATTAGTTTATACACCTAATCCAGACTTTGAAGGAACAGATACATTTGAATATACAGTTAGTGATGGTAAAGATACCGACGATGCAGAAGTTATTGTGACAGTTAACGGTATAAACAATAAGCCAAATGCTAAAGATGATAGTATTTCAACAGATGAAGATCATTCCGTGACAATAGATGTTTTAGATAACGATACAGATGAAGATGATGATGAACTTGAAATTGTATCTGTAAGTGAAGTTTTAAATGGGACTGTTGAAATAATTAACAATGAATTGTTCTTCACACCAGATGAAAACTTTAATGGTGAAGTAACATTTGATTATACAATCAGTGATGGTTTTAAATCAGATAGCGCGACTGTAACTGTGACAGTTAATTCTGTAAATGATGCTCCTGTAGCCAACGATGATGTAGCAGTGACATTAGAAAATGAAGCTGTAACAATAGATGTATTGTATAACGATACAGATCTAGAAAATAATGATTTATCCGTTGATTCCTTTGTACAAGGTGCAAATGGTGTGGTTACTAAGCTAGCTGGTCAATTAGTTTATACTCCAAACGAAGACTTTGTAGGAACAGACACTTTTACTTATATCGTTAGTGATGGTGATAAGACTGATGAAGCGACAGTAACGGTAACGGTAAAATCAAATAATACGCCACCTCTTGCAGTAGATGATGAAGTTGAAACGGATGAAGGAAATTCCGTAACAATAGATGTATTAGGAAATGACACAGATGAAGATGGTGATATACTTTCAATTGAAAGTGTTACTCCTGCAGTAAATGGTAGTGTAGAAATTGTGAATAATGAATTGGTTTATACACCAAATCCTGATTTTTATGGTACAGAGACATTAACCTATACAATGAGTGATGGGCTTGTAACAGATACTGCTATAGTGACAATTACCGTGAATGAAGTGGTTGTAAAACATCTTGTTACCTTTAATTCAAATGGTGGTACAGCAGTAGATTCAAAAAGTGTTGTACATGATAATCCTGTAAGTCAGCCTTCCAATCCAAATAGAACAGGTTACTCATTTGTTGAATGGAGATTAGACAACGTACTTTATAATTTTGGTACAAATATTACATCTCCTATTACTTTAGTAGCTGAATGGAAGAAGGATTCAGAACCTGACGATGAGCCATCACCACCTTCAACTCCATCAAATCCAAAACCTAGTATAAAACTAGACAAAAAGGAAGTTGAGTTAGAAGCGGGTCCTGGTGCTTTAGATGAGTTTTTATCATATGACTTTACAGAAACAATTAGAAATTCAAATGATAAAAGAGTTAAATGGGAAATTGCTGATGAGGATATTGCTTCAGTAGACAGCAACGGTGTTGTAACAGCAATCGGTCAAGGTGAAACAGTCGTAACAGTTACACACTTAGATAGTGGGAAGACAGATTCAGCATTTATAACTGTATTCTTCATAGATGAAGAAATCAATCCATTAGGTGCAGTGAAGTTCTTTGATCCATATGTTTATGGATATCCAGATACAACATTTGGTCCTCAGAGATCAGTTACAAGAGCTGAAGTAGCAACAATGTTTGCAAAAATTCTTAAGCTAAATATAGATTATCCTGGTACTCAGGTGTATGAAGACGTAAAAGATGATGCTTGGTACTATGCATATGTTCAAGCCATTTCAAGAACAGGCATATTTGTTGGAGATACTAATGGTAGTTTCAGACCTAATGACCCAATTACAAGAGGAGAGATTGCAACAGTATTTGCTAAGTATTGGAGCTATTTAAATATTACAGTAGATGATTCTCCAGTTGTGATTAAAGATGTTCAAAGTAATTATTGGGCAAAATCATATGTATATATGATGTACAATGCAGGTATTGTATCAGGTTTTGAGGATGGTACTTATAAACCAAATGATCCTACACTAAGAGAACAAGTTGTTGGTATGATTAATACGCTAATTGCTAGACCTGAATACCGTCCGATGTTTACAAAATACATTGATATTAATCCTACTCACTGGGCATATGGAAATATAGAGGCAGCAACAACAACATTTTCTGAACAAACAGGATTGCCTGTAGAAGAATAAAAGCTTTGAGCTATATCAATTAAATTTGATATAGCTCTTTTTATATGCTAATTTAAGATTCGTGCTATAATGTTAGTAATTATTTGTTTGTAATAGAATGTTTAGACTTATTGTGGAGTTAAAGTAGAATGAAACGATTATTAGAGTTCATAGGTTACTCAGATCAATTGAATGATAAAAATAAGTTTTCCTATATCATTACTGGTGTGGGATTGCTTCAGATACTTTTTTTCTTGGTTTTTTATATGTTGCAAAGTTTACAAGTTTCTCAAGTGTTAATTCTTCAGACAACAGCAGTTTTTTTGATATATGGCTCATCAATTCTATTCTATAAAAGAGAAATGTTCTTAACTGGAAAGATTGTTATGATATTGGCTTTAAGCATTCAAGTCTTCCTTTTAATATGGTTGTGGTATCCAGAAGCCGTGTATATGATTATGTTCTTCTTTATCGTACCGCCGATAACTTTTATTGTTTTTGACTTAGAAAAGAAAGCAGATCGATATGCTTTATTACTCATCAATATTTTTGTGACTTTTCTATTGATTATGGGAGCTATACTGGAACCACATGAGTTATTGGAGTTGAATAGTGAACACGAGATGTTGTTTAGAATGGTGACTATTTTGATGACGTATTTTGTTCAAATACTGGTATTCTTCTTTTATGCACATCGACTTGCAGTAAAAAGAAAAGAGCTTAGATTATTGGCTGATACAGATGTCTTAACCAATATTTCTAATCGCCGTGTTCTTTTTGAGATGGGGCATAAGATGTTTAATATGTGTAGTAAATACGAAAGTGATTTTATGTTGATGATTCTTGATATAGACCATTTTAAATCAATAAATGATATGTATGGTCATCCTGTAGGTGATCAAATTTTAAGAGAGTTGACTCAATTGATATCCAAAAATATTAGGCGAGAAGATCTTCTATGTCGATTTGGCGGTGAAGAGTTTGCAATCATCTTAAAAAATGTAAATGAAGAGCAAGAATCAGTGATTCGTACAATTCGAGATATAATCAACAACCATCATTTTTATGTCAATGAACATGAACACATAAATGTAACTTTTTCTGCAGGTGTTTTATCTTGTCAAAAGCAACTGCAAAGCTTTGAGCAGATGGTTGTTATTGCAGATAAACTTTTGTATAAAGCAAAGAATGAGGGTAGAAATAGGATCATTTTTGAAAATGGTGACATCATTTTGTAGTTATGTTTAATTGCTATTCCGGTGGACTAGGAACGTTCAGAAAATTACTTTTCTGAGCTTTTTTTATTATATGTTAATTTGTTGAAACTATAATGCATCTGTGAGACTCTAATAGTATGAAAGTACTTTTAAAAGGAGAAGTGAATGAAATATATAGAAGAAGCTATTATTGAAAAACATGATATGTTGTATAGAATAGCCTTCAAGTATCTAAACAATCATGATGATACATTAGACGCTTTGCAAGAGACTGCTTATAAAGCAATTAAGTATAGCAGAAAACTTAAAAATGAAGCTTATACCTCAACATGGATTACAAGAATTCTTATTAATACTTGTTTTCAAATGTTAAAGAAAAAAAAGAAGTATGAATGGGTAGAGCTAGATGAGCGTGTAAACAAAGGTTGTGAGCTAGAATCGGAATTAGAATTAGATGATTTAATTCTTAAGATCAATTCAAAGTACCGCGATGTGATTGTGATGAAATATATAGAGGGCTACAAGATTAAAGAGATTGCTGAAATCTACGACAAACCAGAAAATACAATAAAAACCTGGTTAAGGAGAGGTTTGAAATCTCTTGAGAAGGAGGTCAGTTATGAATGATTACAATAAAGATGAAGTTATAAATTCATTAATGATAGGTATAAATAAAGGGAAAAGGGCAAAGCATATGAAAAGAGTTTCTCAAAGTATCCTAACTCTATTTTTAGTTGTATTTACTTCTTTTTCTGTGATGGTAAATGTGTCGAGTTCATTTGCAGATTCTTTAATTGATATTCCCGTAATTGGTGAAATCGTAGAACTCATTAGAATTGGTAGTGGTTATGAGGAAGCTGCAGAAAAGGGTATGTTTGAAAAAGGTGATATTGTTTATCAGGATGAGGATTATACCCTATCATTGATAGCTTATTATTACTCTGATCAAGATCTTAATTTATTCTTTAAATTAGATCATGAACTAGAAGGGCGTTATGCCATTACAAATTTTGAACTATTAGATGAAAAGATGAATAAAATTGAAGGTGGTTCATTTGGTTATGGAAGCTTCAATGATGATAATATCGAAAATATAGATGTCAATATGGTTGATAGAAGGCTTCCAGACACATTGACTGTAAGATTTGATATAACAAGAAATAGTCAAAGAGAAAGTTTCAAGGACGATGATATAATTATAGATGACATCTCTGTCAATCTAGAGAAAAAAATCAAAGATGTTTCTAATCTAAAGACATTTAAGAAAGTTATCAAACATGATAGTATAGACTTTGAATTTTTAACACTTGAGATAACACCAACAACGATGAATTTACAACTTAATGTATCCAGTGAAGATAAAGTTTTCTATGATTTTAAAGAGATCTATATTGAGTCAGGTGATCATAGATATGAACGAATTTCTGATGGTCTTGTAAGATCGGGAGATATGACATCAGGTATGACTTATTACTTTAAGACACCTTATTTTGATGATTATGAGTCCTTTGAAATCGTAATAGATGGTATTTATGTTTTACCGTTAGATCAGTCTACAATTCTTATAGATTTAGAGAAGAAAGAAATGGTTAAAGGCATTGATGAAAAGATAAGTTTTCTTGGGATAAAAGAAACAACAACTGGATATACAGTAAGATTTGAAGGTAATGTTGATGAAAGGGTTAGCTTTAGTCAATACAATGGCCATTACTTTAGTAGTACATCAACGATGTCTACTGAGACAAGTAGAGAGTATCATTTAGAAGTTGAAAAAGAATTCTTAGAGGATACAATTATTGAAGTCAATTTTTCATTCTATCCAAATGAAATAGAAATGAATAAGACCATAATAATAGAATAAGTGATTAACTATGTGGATAAATCTTTAATAAAAAGGTTTATCCACATTTTAATTTTAAGATATTCATGAAGGCTTAGATTTACCTATTCTCAATAATACTATTGGATTAGTAGAGATAAAAATGTTAGTTCATAATTGGAAATAGTAAGCAGGATTAAGTTCTTATGGCTTTTCTGTTAAGAGGAATCAATTAATTCTACAAAATTCGTCAGAATTTGTCGAATATTTGGCTATTTAGCCAAGCAAAACCTATGTAAGCTATTGTAACACATTTGTGTATATGGAATAATAGAGATATTAACATTCAATTAATTATAATTGTATGTTCAAATAATAATTTTGTGCTATTAATATTTGATTTAATGGGTATATTACTTGGTTGTTATAGGGGAGATTACTTTTTTGATTGTGTAAAATAGACAGAAGGCAGTAAATACAACAAGTTAACAGTGTGTGAACAATTTTTTCCCATAATATGAAGATGTAAGGTTTGAGTGAAAAATTAGGATATTATGTATAAAAAACATTTTATAATTTGTTAAGATATTGTATAATATTTTGTATGACAGTAAACAATTTTTTATACTTTTTTAGGAGTTTAGGAGGGATTTAATGGCACATTCTGTAATAGATATTCGTTGCCCTGGCTGTGGTGCTGGTGTAAATACAAATTCAAGACATTGTGAGTTTTGTGGAAGGGAAATTATTGTTTCTGCTTTTAATACAATACAGGACATGAGTTTTCCAGAAGTAAATAAACATGTTAAATCATATAAATCAGCATTAGAAGAAGAACCAGATAATTTTGAACTGAATAACTCAATTGGTATGTGTTTTTTAAAGTTAAAGCAGTATGATCTGGCTTTAGAGCATTTTACAAAAGCCATGGTGGATAACTTTGAATTTGCGGATACTTATTTTTATGCTTCAGTTGCTATGATGAGAGGGAAAAAAGCTTTTACAACACCTTTAGCAGACATTAAAAAAATTGTTGAAAATATGAACACTGCAAATATGATAGAACCCAAAGGGATCTATCACTATATGCTGGCATATGTTAAGTATGATTTTTATGAAAGAAAATACTTGAATGTAAGCCCTAATTTTATGGAGGAACTAAATATGGCTACGGCTAATCAAGTAACTCCAGCGGATGTAGATTTCTTATTTGAGATATTGGATAAGCCAATTCCAAATGAAATTATATTGTACAATTAATCACCACATTACTTATAGGGAGGAAATTTAATGGATTACAAAAGAAATAAGAAGTATTTTGAAACAGTAAAAATTAAGCCGTTTGTAATTATGATTATAATCGGTTTATTAGCAGGTTTGGCTAATGCAGCTGGATTTATTCTATTAATATTAGGCATTGCTTTACTTGTTATGAAACTTAAAGGAAGACCAACTGATTCAGAAATCGATCAAGTTTATGCTAGTGAAGTAAACGGTATTAAAGAAAAAGCTTTAAAAAAATTAGGCTTAGACGAAGACGAAGTAAAAGCAATTGAACCAATAGTATTTGATGGTAATTACTTCCCAAATATCCAAAAGCAAAGTTGGTATACTAGAGGTAAAGATGAAGTAGTAAGAGCTTCAAACTATCAAGCAGTAGCATTATTCTTCTCTGAAGAGCAAGTTTACTCTTATACATATGCTTTCTCAATTATAGGTGATGAAAAAAGAGAAGCAACTGATGAGTATTTCTACAGAGACATTGTTTCAGCTTCAACTAAGACTGATAATGTAGAAGTTAACTTTGGTGGTAAAGTTGGTAAAGAGAACGTTACAGTTGATGAGTTTATCTTAACAACTTCAGGTGGTACATCTATTTCTGCTACATTGAGAGACCACAATGATGCTGATAGATCTATCAGAGCTATGAAGCAATTATTAAGACAAAAGAAATCAGCAATTTAATATTTATGGAGAGGCATTTTATTGTGGTGAGTAAAGTGCCTCTTCTTTGATATAAGGAGAAAGTATGGTTACAGATAATAAAGGCATTATCAAGAAGATTAGTGGTAACGAGTTCGCTGGTATTAGGATAATTGAAGTTACTAAAATCCCATCAATATCTATCTTAGATGATATTGATTATTTAACGACTTCACATGAAGAAATAATGAAGACACACTTTTCAAGTATGCTTTATGAAGTTCATCAAATTAATAATGATTTCAGAAGAAATGAAGATCCTGAGATTGATATTTCGTTAGAGCTTTTATGGCTATCTGAGGCCGTAGAGGGTCAAACATATCATTCTCGTGTAAGAATGTTTATGATCTCTAGAGTGATTAGTAAAAGCCAAAAGACACTTAATAGAGCTTTGAGCCAAATCTCAAAATCTATTATTTCAGGTTTAAACATTCAGAAGTTCGAATATGAATTAGCAGATTATTCAGGTTTTGAAGACTTGTATCGTTCTTATACTGTAAATGCTGCTAAGGCAGTTGTTAAAGAAGAGCGTATTGAGCATTTGCAAAATCAAATGTTTCCAGTTGCATTTTCTTATGACAAGATACCACAAATGGATCAAAATCTTAGCAGAATTGTAAATTCGATGATTAATTATCCCAATGTAGCCTTATCATTTCAATTAATACCAACTAATTATACAGATTCAGAAAAAAAATATTTAGATTATACACTTCAGTCACTGAATACATTGAGTAATGGTGTTATGGAGCATGGTATGGGACACATTAGTTTTGCTCTAGCAGGTAAACATACAGAATTATATCGTTATTACTCTGAGAATAAACATAGTGCTTTGTTTAGTTACAACATAGTTGTTTATGGTACCGAGGAAGGTACTGAGAACTTAACAAATCAAGTTTATGGATTCCTTACCAATTCAAAAACAGAATCTGTTCATTTGAAAACAATTGATTTAAGCAAACAGGAGCTTTCAAATGATATGTTACTTGTACATCCATGGAAATTACATGATGTTCTTGTAGATATAGAAAGAAATTCTCAAGTTGTTTCTGGTCAATTTCAAAATTGTGCATATTTACCTTATATTATTACAGCAGCAGAGGCAGTTGAATTTTTTAGACTACCTCAAGGAAATGACTCGATTAGTGCCGGATTTGTTGTAAATGAATCACTAAAGAAGAGCAGAACATATACAGATAATATTATCAATGCAGGTGACTTAGAATTTGGTCGACTAAAAGCAAGCGGTTCAGATGATATTTTAGGGATTGGCTTGCAGGATTTAGCGAAGCATATGCTTGTTGTTGGGACACCTGGATCAGGTAAAAGTACATTTTCTGTATCTGTATTGGACAAACTATGGAAGAAACATAAAATTCCTTTTCTAGTAATTGAACCTGCCAAAAATGAGTATAGAGCATTAATACAAAGTATTCCTGATTTACAAGTATTTACTCCAGGAAAGAATTTTATTTCTCCATTTGTATTTAATCCTTTTGTTCCACCTAAAAATGTAAAATTAGAAACGTATAAATCAACACTTAAAACCGCTTTTGCAGCAGGTGTATCGATGACGTCACCTTTGGATAAAATTTTTGAAGAATCTATAAACAATTGTTATTCAGAATTTAGGTGGTTTGACAGTTATACTTCTGATGATGCTGGATCAACTTTTAATATTAGCGATTTTATCAAGGTGTTTAGAGAAACCTTTGATGAAATTGGCTATACAGGTGATGCAAAGAATATTGGTCGTGCGGGTGAAGTTAGACTAAAGAGCCTTGTTAATTTGTTTGATAATTATCATTCAATTCCAATTGAAGACCTTTTAACAAAACCTACTGTAATAGAGTTAGCTGCTATAGAGAATTCTGATGAGAAAGCACTGATTATTTCTTTGTTATTATTATCAATTTTATCTTATGTAAACTCTAACTACTTAGGAGATGGTAACTTAAAAAATGTAATCTTATTAGAGGAAGCCCATGTATTGTTAGACTCTCATGGTGCTGGGCAAGGTGATGCTCAGCCGAGTATCATTGCTCAGGGCCTGATTAAAAGAATGTTGGCTGAGATTCGATCATATGGTGTAGGTTTGATGATTGCAGATCAATCGCCAAGAAAGGTTACAACTGATGTTGTTGCTCTTACAGATTGTAAGGTAGCTTTCAGATTAGTAGAGGGTGAAGATAAGAATATTTTATCAAACAGTATTAATATGACAGATGTACAAAAAGAAAGACTTGGAAAATTGAAGCCAGGTGAAGCTTTTGTATTCTACAATAAATTAGAAGAACCGGAAGAAGTTGTTACAGAAAATTATCGCTTGAATAATGAAATAGATATTTCATTAACGGATGACGGCATTAAATCTTTGACAAAGTATTGGGATGATAAGGGTGAAAAGTTAAGACCCTATCCACAATGTGAGACTGTAAAGTGGTGTCAAAGTGAATGTGATCTTGAAATGCGAATGATGGGTAGAGAAATCAGTAAAAGAGTATTTAGGAAGTACATAAAAAATGATTGTAGTGATATGGAAAAATTAAAAGAGACTCTGAAGAATTTACCTAATTGCGTTCAAGATGAGCTGAATAATGAAGAGTATTCTGAAAAACTAAAATCATGTACCAAGGCTCATTTATGGAGACATGTAATTTACAACACTAAATTGAAAGTGAAAGATGTTGCGATTGAGAAATCTTTAAGTAGGTAGGAGTTTATATATGTTTTGGATATGCTATGATGCTGGAGATATCGGTGGTGGAGATGACGGCGGAGATATCGGTGGTGGAGATGACGGCGGCGATATTGATGGTGGAGATGTTGCTCCAGAAGAAAGTGATGTCGAAGAATCACCAGATGAGTTCGATGAAGGTGAAGAACCCGTAGATGAAATGGAAGAATCACCGGATGAGTTTGATGAAGGTGAAGAACCTGTAGATGAAATGGAAGAATCACCGGATGAGTTTGACGAAGGTGAAGAACCTATAGATGAAATGGAAGAATCACCGGATGAGTTTGATGAAGGTGAAGAACCCGTAGATGAAATGGCAGAATCACCAGATGAGTTTGACGAAGGTGAAGAACCTGTAGATGAAATGGCAGAATCACCTGATGAGTTCGACGAAGGTGAAGAACCAATAAATGAAAATACAGAAGAGCCTTCAGAACTAGAAGAACCACAGGAAGATTCAAATGATCAGACTACTCCAGAAG
>PPCM01000218.1_pt1 | contig 73062 bp, 49 predicted proteins | sample 1555541 | NCBI WGS metagenome assembly PPCM01 (sample SAMN05284479, study PRJNA326546) | Marine sediment metagenome, whole genome shotgun sequencing project. | isolation source: marine sediment | place: Germany: Wadden Sea | collected 2012-09-05 | reverse complement strand
TTGCGTTCAATCTGCTGGGGGAGGGGCTCGGAGGGGCTGAGGATATGAAGCAGGGGCGTCGGTTTTCCAGTTCGGGGTTTTCGAGCGACGCGGATCGGCATGGAGAAAGATAAACTAGCGTGGCGTTGCTTCACGTCCGGTTCCGGGCTGACGGCAGGCGTTCAAGGACAAGGAGCGTTTTCCAGCTTTTTGTTTTGGGTGGCAACGGGTGGGACGGCAATGGATTCAAATGGAGGAAGCTGTTTCACGGGAGGTATCTGGTGAATGCAGAGGAAATGGAAAATGGGCTCGAGTTTCCGGTTCGGATATATCGGTCGGTGCCGGTTGGAATAGGGAAGGCATCAAGTACGGCGACACTGTTTAACCGGCGGTTTTGAAAGAGGGCAGGGGATATGGAGGAGTTGTTGCGGGTCCGGAGTCTGACGGTCCGATACGGCGGGTCCGGTGACGGGATTCGGGAGCTTTCGTTTGAAATGCAGCCCGGCGGAATCCTGGGGATCGTCGGGGAGAGCGGAGCGGGCAAAAGCACGGTCTGCCGCGCCCTGATGGGCTTGCAGGAGGGGGCGGCCGGCAGCGTGGTGTTCAGGGGGCGGGAGATGATTGGGATGGATGGAAAAGAGCTGCGAAAGCTGTACAGCAGGGAGATCTCCCTGATGCCCCAGGGCGTCCATGCCCTGAATCCCATGCTCGCCGTGGGCCGGCATATCACCGAGACCCTGAGGGCCCATGGGCGAATCTCCCGGAGGGCGGCCAAGCGCCTTGCCCTGTCGCTGCTCGGGGAGTTCCGGCTTCCCGATGCCGAACGGGTATTCCATGCCTGCCCCCACCAGCTCAGCGGCGGCATGAACAGGCGGGTTGCCTCTGCCGTCGCATTTTCATGCGACCCCTCCCTGGTGATCGCCGATGAGCCCACCCGGGGGCTGGACCGGAAAACCCGGGACGCGGTGCTCGCAACCATCCGGAAAAGGGCCAAAACCCGGGGAACGGCCGTTCTGATGGTGACCCACGACCTTTCCGCCGCATCCTTCTGCGACCGGATCGGTGTTCTCCGTAAGGGGCGCTTCGTTGAGATGGGATCGGCAAAACAGGTGCTCGGGGCTCCCCGGCACCCCTACACGGGTGAACTGGTGCGGGCCATGCCGGAAAACTGGACGGCCCGAGAGCGGGAAAATGGAATGCCTTTGGAGTTACTTTTGCACTGTTCGGGCGATCCATGGGGAAAGGGCAAGTCGGACAGCCCAGACAGCCCTGAAAACCCTGAAAACCCGGAAAACCCGGATGACAGGGATGACAGGGATGACAGAGGCGGCTGGAGTAGCAGGGGGGGGCATGGTTGAAAAGGCCGGGTCCCACAGGGGCCGGACTCACCCCCCGTCGATCTCCGCAAGCGGGCAGGGGGAACGCTGATGCTCAGGGTCAGGCATGTTTCCAAGAGCTATGTCGGCGGCCTCTTTTCGGGGAAAAGGGTGTCGGCCCTGGCGGATCTCTCCTTTGAGGTTCACCGGGGGGAGGTGTTCGGCATCGTCGGGGAGAGCGGTTCGGGCAAGACGACCCTTGCAAGGATGCTGCTGGGCCTTACCCGGCCGGATTCGGGCCGGATTCTGTTCAGGGGAGAGGAGCTTGCCGCCTTTGGGCAAAGGGGAATGCGGGCCTTTCGAAGGGTGGTTCAGCCCATTACTCAGCATTGCGAGACAGCCCTGAACCCGCGTATGACCATCCGCGAGAGCCTGAAGGAGGTGTTCCGGCTCAAGGAGAAGGGGGCGTTCGAGAAGGTGACCCACGGGGATCTGGCCCGAATGCTCACCCGTGTGGGGCTGAAGGCGGAACACCTGGACAGATACCCGGGGGCGCTTTCGGGCGGGGAGTTGCAGCGGGTGGTGATCGCGCGGGTCATGGCCCTGGAGCCCGGCCTGATTATCGCGGACGAACCCACCTCCAGTCTCGATGTTATTTCCCAGGCGCGGATCATGGGGCTCCTGCTGTCGTTGAAAGAGAAGATCGGCGCAACCATAATTTTGATTTCCCATGATCCGGCACTGGTGAACGCTGTCTGTGATCGTGTGTTGACCTTAAAGCGAGGAAAAGAATAACGGCATGGCTTTTACAATTACATTCGTCTCTGTTTCGGACAGCGGTTTCAGGTATCTCAGCCTCCTTATGGAGGAACTCGCCGGGGAGAAGCGGTTCGGCGATCTGTTTTCAAAGGAGATCACCCTCTATCTGCATTTTGTGGGAGAGCAGCGGTCCCACGGGGAAAAGCTGGACCGGATCCAGCGGGATATGGAGGACTCCCATATGGTTCTGCTGGACCTTATGGGTGCGCCCGCCCCGGTGGTGGAACGGTGCGAGAAGGCGGCCGAGGGGTTCACGGGGGATCTGGTGCTCATGGGAACGGGCAGCGATTATCTCCGGAAAAAAACGAAGCTGGGGCGGTTCAGCATGGCCTCCCTGGGCAAGATGATGGACTCCGAAGGGGAGAAGAAGGGGCGGAAAAAAGCGCGCTCCCTCGATATGGAGAAGATGATCGATCGCATGGAAACACTGGGCAAGATGGTTCCCCTCGGCCCCTTGAAGGATATGCGCAACTGGATACGGATCGGTAAGTACTGGCGGTTTGCCGGGCCGGAGAATATCCGCAACCTGCTCTTTCTGATCTGCCGGAGCTACGGCGGCATCAAATCCCTGCCCGCGCCGGCAGATCCCGTGGAGTATTCCCGGTACGTGCTCTTCGACCCGGGCGCCCTGCGCGGGTTCGATACCCTGGAGGAGCTGAAAGCAGGCTGGGGATGGGATGAAAACCGGAAAACCGTGGGGGTGCTGTTCTATAACTTCAACTATCCCAACTATTCCGCGGGTGTCCTGGCCGAGATGATCGATCGGCTGAAAGAGCGATACAACGTGGTGTCCCTTGGAATCTCATCGAGCCGGGACAAGTACAAAAAAATAGAGGCGCTGCTGGACAGGGGCCTGACGGTGGACCTGCTCTGGAGTTTTCTGCCCTTCCGGTTCGGGGCCGGCCCTATGGGCGGCGATCCCGAAGCGGGGCTGGGCATCTTCCGCCGTTTGAACGTGCCGGTGATGCACCCCATGCTCATGGGAAAAAGAAAGCTGGGGGACTGGCAGGAGAATGTCCGGGGCCTTTCCCCCATGGAGGTGGTGATCCATCTCATGCTGCCGGAGCTGGACGGGGTGATCGATGCCATTCCCGTTGCCGCCCTGGGCGATGCCCCCGAGGTGGGCGACCTCCGCACCTTGAGGATTATCAACGGGCGTCTCTCGAAACTGATGAGCCGCTCAGAGGCTTATCTGAGGCTGCGGGAAAAGCCCAATGCCCAAAAGCGGATCGCCGTTATCCTCTACAACTATCCGCCGGGGGAGGGCAATGTGGGGGGCGGCTCGTTTCTGGACACCTTTGCATCGGTTTCGCGCATCACGGAAAGCCTGAAACAGGCCGGTTATACCTGCAACCCCGTGACCCCGGCCCGGCTCGAGGCGGCCTTTATGTCCGGGGGCGGGTGCAACACCGCCAAATGGCATCTGCCCGATGCGGTTCACGGGAGCTTCCTGGTGGGAGATTACCTGTCCGAGGATCCCCTGCACCAAAGCATGGTGGCGCGGATCTCGTCGGAGTGGGGAGATCCACCGGGCAAGGTCATGGCCGGGAAAGACGGGTTTCTTATTCCCGGGATCACGGAGGGAAACCTCTTTGTCGGCCTCCAGCCCCCGAGGGGAACCCACGAGGACCCGTCCAAACAGTACCACGACAAGGAGCTGCCCCCCCATCACCAGTACATGGCCTTTTACCGCTACCTGGAAAGGGAGTTCAAGGCGGATGCGGTGATTCATGTGGGCACCCACGGCACTCTGGAGTTTCTGCCGGGCAAGGAGAGCGGGATGAGCGATACCTGTTTTCCCGATTACCTGATGGGCGCCATGCCTCATTTTTACCTCTACTACAGCGGCAACCCGGCGGAAGCGACCATTGCCAAGCGCAGGACCCATGCCTGTCTTGTGGGGTACGCGGGGCCGCCCTTCAGGCGAAGCGGTTCATACGGTGAATACGCCGAACTCGAAGGGCTGTTGAACGAATATGCCGAGGCCGAGACCCTGTCTCCCCAGCGGAAAGCTCCCTTGCTTGAACGGATCGTGGAAAAGGCCGCAGAGTTGAAGCTGGCCGGCCTTGGGGAAGGGGTGGAGAAGGATGCCGGGCTCATCGGGGTTTCCGGGGAAGCAGCCGGAAATCCTTATAGGGGGGATGGGGAAAGCGAGGGGTGGGAATCCTTGCCTGACGGCGAGGCCATCGTCGACGCCCTCTCCGGGGAGCTGATCCGCCTGAAAACCATGCTGATGCCCACCGGATTGCACGAAATCGGCAAACCTTTTACCTCGGATGAGCAGGCCTGTTTTCTTGGGGCGATGCTCGGTTGGGACCGGGGAGAGGTGCGGCCCCTTCAGGGGATTATACGGGATGAAGCGGAGCGTTTGAAAGGCTGCATGGAGAGCGAGCCGGAAGCGGTTCAGACGGTTTCCCCGACGCCCCAGATCATGGAGGACCGGATAAACCGGCTGACGGATCGCCTGATCGAGGATTATTATTTCGGGGATAAAACTCTGCACGCTCGGATGGGCAGGGAACTCAGCGTCCGGGGGAAAAAAGAGCTGGATGCGGCCCTCTTGTTCGGAGAAACCTGCCTGGAACGAATCCTCCGGACCGATGAGATTCACGGATTGCTGAACGCCCTGGATGGAAATTATGTGGGCGCAAGGCTCGGCGGCGACCCCATTCGCGACCCGGAAGTGTTCCCTGCGGGATTCAACCTCTTTCAATTCGATCCCCAGCAGGTCCCCTCCGAGACCGCCATGGCCCGGGGCCGGGAGATCGCCGAAAGCACCCTGGATCATTACCGGAAAAACAACGACGGCGCATATCCCGAGTCCGTGTCCGTTGTGCTCTGGGGCCTTGAAACATCACGCACACGCGGGGAAACGGTCTGCCAGATCATGGCCTACCTGGGCGTGCGCCTGAAAAGCACCCGCGCCTCCATCGAGAAAAAGTTCGAGGTGATCCCATTGGAAGAGCTTGGGCGTCCCCGGATCGATTGCGTGATCACCATCTGCGGCTTCTTCAGGGACATGTATCCCACGCTGATCGACTTTCTGGACGCCGCCTGCGATGCCGTTGCCGGGCTGGAGGAATCGGAGGACCAGAACTTCGTTCGCAAACACAGCAGGGCATCCTATGAGGAGCTGGCCCTGAAAACAGATCCGGCAACGGCACGGGAACTCTCCCGCGCAAGAATATTCGGCCCCGGGGAAGGGCAGTACGGCACGGGGATCACGACGGTGATCGAGAGCGGGCTGTGGAAGGATGAGGCGGAACTTGCGTCCGCCTATCTGTGCTCACAGAAGCATATCTATACTCGGAACAGGCGGGGCGAGGCCCGGGAGGAGCTTTTCAGGGGTAATCTGAAAACCGTGGAGTTGATCTCTCAGGTGCGAAGTTCGGTGGATTATACCTTTTCGGATCTGGATCATTATTACGAGTTTTTTGGGGGGCTGGCCCGTTCCGTTGAGGCGGTTCGGGGGAAGAAGCCGGAAATGCTGGTGACGGACAGTTCGGCCGGTACGATTCATACGGATGAGGCGGGCAAGGCCGTTGAACTTGGTGTGCGGACCCGGTTGCTCAATCCACGGTATATAGAGGAGATGCTCAAGCATGATGTGCATGGTGCTCAGCAAATTGGGAAAAGGGTGGAGAACCTTGTGGGGCTCGCGGCTACAACTGGGCGGGTGGAGAGCTGGGTGTTCGACGGGGTGAAACAGACCTATTTCGATGATCCGGGTCGCCTTGAAAAACTCAGGAAGAACAACCCCTTTGCGGCAGCAGAAATGATCATGCGGATGCTGGAAGCCTGGAATAGGGGGTATTGGGATGCGGTTGAAGGGGATGTTCGGGAACTAAAAGAGCTGTACATGGAACTGGAAGGGGAGATCGAGGAGATGTCGGATTCATGAATTTGTTTTATTCAGAACCCCTTGTGTTTCCCTTTTTAATTATCGAAAAACGATAAAAAGTTGTTGAATTGGAACCATTCCGGTGCTACGTTGACCTTGGTTGTGGAAATGGAATTACATTTCGTCACATTCCCGCCCTCTTATTCAAACTAAGTAAAGGAGAGAATATCATGGATAATTTGTCAAAAATCAAAAAATTAAGTAAAAAATTTTACCTGCTGCTTTCATCGTTGCTGGTTGTGATACCTCTATACTATGTGCTTTACTGGACCTTCATAAATGACTTCCCGAAAACAATGATCACCGTTAATATTGACTCAGCCTCCTTAATACCCAATCCGCTGTCGGTAAAATCAAGGATAATGGGCTTTCTTGCATGCCTGCCCCCTCTTTCCGCATTGATATACGGATTGTTGAATGTTAGAAGGTTGTTTGCCTGTTATAGGGAAGGCGTCGTCTTTTCCTTTGAACACGTCGGGATTTTTAAAAATACTTCAAAAGCTCTTTTTGCATGGGTTTTTCTGTCGATACTGTATGAATCCGCAAAGAGCATCCTGTTCTCCATGGGCAACCCACCGGGGCAAAGGGTCGTGAGTGTCGGGTTCAGTTCCCCGGAAATCACAACTCTAATTGTCGCGGGAATCGTTTTTGTTATTGCATGGGTGATGGATGAGGGACGAATTCTGGCCGAAGAACAACAACTGACCGTTTAATTGGAGGGGCCATGCCGATAATTGTTAACCTGGATGTGGTTCTGGCAAAGCGTAAAATGAAATCCGTTGAACTGGCAAAAATGATTGGCATCACGGTTCAGAATTTATCCATACTGAAAACAGGCAAGGCAAAGGCGATTCGCATGTCCACGCTTGATGCCGTATGTAAACACCTTGAATGCCAGCCCGGAGACATTCTCGAATATGTGGAAGAGTAAGTGTCGAGTAATACCCGAAATCGCATTTCTACTGAGGAAAGTAGGCAAGGATTTGAGGTACTGGACCGGACCCCGATCATCGATATCAAACTCTCCATGCCCCGCCTCAACTATGCATGGGATGAAAAGTCGTTTACCCAGGAAGTTCGGCTGGCCTCATCGGAGTCTGAACCGGCTTAATACCTGTGTTTGAAGGATGATCAAGTTGCTTTAACCGGTATGCAGATGTCGACATCAAAAAAGTGATTTCCATTCTGATTATTAGATCATCATGATCCGATCACTTCGGACATGCATTGGAAGATATCATGAAGAAAAAATGGGCAACAGGTGTATTTCTGATCGCTGTCTGCCCTATCGCTACCGCCGCCGAGGCAGGCGGTAAGGCCATTACCGTCATTGAGAGGAGATGGAACTCCGCATCACCACGCCGCAATCAGGGCTCCCCTGCCTCGAAGAGCTCTTAAGCATGGGGCTTTCAATAACGGGCGGATTGCGATATGGAATTGTTTTACGGGCCCGGCCGGTTATCTCCGGACTGCTTTTTAAGTGTCGGGGAGAGCTGCTGAAGTTCAATCACCGGGAAGGGAAGGCGATTTCTGACGGAATTGGGCACCCCTGATGCTGATGGAAAAATGTTGTGAGGGGCCATGTCCCTTGCCGGTAGTTTTTGCGGATGATTGGATAAGGGGCGACGACTTGAGTTTTTGAGTTTCCGGGAAACGGGGCATGATCACGACAATGGGGACAGGTTCGCATTTTGTTTTTATCGAAATCGATACCGGCATTGTGCGCGGAGCTGTTTCTCGTTGAATTCGTAAAAATGCGGGGAATAACGCATTTGTGAAGGGAGCGGAAAAGATGGCGACAATTTTGATCATTGAGGATGATGATGATCTGAGAATGACCATCGCGGAATTGTTGGAGATGCAGGGATATGCCGTTCTTCAGGCGTCGAACGGGTGCAAGGGGCTGGACCTGGTACATACCCGTTCCATCGATTTGATCATTACGGATATTTTCATGCCTGATAAAGATGGATTGGAAGTGATACGGGAATTAAAAAAAGGTTATCCCCACATAAAAGTAATCGCCGTTTCAGGCGGCGGGGCACGGGGGATTTTCAGATATCTTGATTATGCCCGAAAGTTCGGTGTTGATAAAGCATTCGACAAACCTGTTGACAGCGATGTGTTGCTGGATGCGGTGGAGCAGGTGCTGGATCAAGTCGTAAAGGATTGACGGTATGAAGATAAAAACCCACCTCTCCATCGCTTTCGGGTTCATCCTGCTGGTGGTTATGTTTGTGAGCACGATAACCTCCGTGGTTACAGTTCATCTGCGTTCACAGAATGAGCGTGCCCAGTATTCCCGATCACAGCTTCTGACTCTAAAGGATATCGGCATCTCCGTGGAGAGGATTTTAAACGATGTCGCACAGTATCAACTCTGGGGGGAGGAACGTTTCTTCGAAAGCTATCTTGCCCATTACGACGGACTGGAAAAATCACTCGACCGGTATGAACGGATCACCAGGGATGAAATTGCATTTGTCGAAGATGATGACGAGGGGGAAAAGGAAGAGCTCGATGTTCATGGTTTCTTGAGCAAGGAAATAAAGTGGATCATGTCCGAGACCCGAGGAATTATCGTCGAAAAAGACACTTCGGGGGCCACCCTCGATGAACTGCGAAAAATACTGTCGATGATCCGGACAAAAAAAATCATAAATCGTCTCGATGCACAGATTGAGGATGAGGAGGGTGAAATCCGGAGGGTGGATCAAAACCTCATATCCTTGACCTATCGTCTCCAGATGATCTCGGTTGCATCGTTGTTTCTTTTTGTCCTGATCATCGGTGGCAGCGGTTTGTTTGTTGTGCGTGCCGTTTATCGGCCCATCGAAACCATCGTTCCCGCCATGGAGGAGATCGGGAGGGGAAATTTCAACATCGATCTTCATATGACGTCCGGTGATGAAATCAGCACCCTCGGCATGGGGCTGCAAAAGATGGCCGATGAGTTGCGGCAGATTCAGGCTCAGTTGCTGCAATCGGCCAAGCTGGCTTCCATCGGGCGGTTGGCGTCGGGTGTTGCCCATGAGTTGAATCAGCCCTTGATGGTTATCAACATGAAGACGCATATACTTCTTCAACAGCTGGAAAAGGACGAGCCGGACGTCGACAGGCTGAAAGGGGCTTTGGCCCTCATCGGCGACAACTCGATCCGAATGAAGAAGATTATCGGCGGCCTGTCGAAATTTTCACGTGAATCAAATCAACAAGCGGAGCCCGTGGACATCAACCCGGTTATCGAAAGTGCATTGGCAATGTTCGGCGACAGGTTGCGTAAGCTCAATATCGAGGTGAAAAAACAACTGATGCCCGTTTTGCCGAAAATACAGGGGAACGCCGGTGAGCTGGAACAGGTTTTCACAAACCTGATCACCAACAGCTGCGACGCCCTGGAAGCCCGGGGGCCGGACGAAAGCCGGCGAATACAGGTCTTCACCTCGATGCTGGAAAATGAAAGTTGGATCGAGGTTACGTTCGGGGATTCCGGCGGCGGTATTCCGTCCGAGCACAGGCAAAGAATATTTGATCCTTTTTATACGACCAAACCCATCGGCAAGGGTACCGGCCTGGGGCTGGCCATTGTTTACGGGATTATCGAAGCCCATCAAGGAGAGATCACCCTGGTGGAATCAACATCCCCCACAACCACGTTTCGAATCATGCTGCCGATTTCAGCAGGAGATACAGGGGCAAAAAATACGGATGTTTCAAAAAAAGCGTGATTTGACCCTGTATGATCACTTGAAGAGCCAGAGTCTCGTCCATGCCCCCGCAGGTATATTCCGGTGAGTTGCATTGCTAACCGTAGCCGAGTTCCTCCAGGCGTTCTTCACTCAGGCCCATATAGTGGGCCAGCTCATGCACCACCGTAATGGCGATCTCCTCTTCAAGCTCATTATAATCGCGGCAAGCGGCCATCAACGGTTCCCGGAAAATCTGGATAACATCGGGGTAGAGCGGCGGTTCGCTTCCCGAGCGCTCGGGCAAGGGGACACCGGTAAACAATCCGAACAGCGTGTCGCCGGGGGGAATTTCCATCTCCCTCAGCAGGTCTTCGGATGGGCGATCCTCCACGATGACGGCCATATTTTTCAATTGAGCGCGAAAGATCTCGGGAACCATTTTGAGCGATCTCTCCACAACTTCCTCAAACTCCTTGCGACCGATATGCATGCTTTTTGCCTTTTTCCGACGTACTGATTACTTGGTGAATTTTTTGATCTTCATCTTTTTTATTCTGGAGGAAAGGGTGGTGGGGTTGATGCCCAGAAGCCGTGCCGCGCCCCCCTCACCGTATATTTTCCAATCCGATTTCTTCAAGGCATTGACGATATTTTGCCGTTCCATCCGCTTCATCGCGGATTCCGGTATCACCTCAAGATCATCGTCCCGGCCCGGGTGGGGCGCGATCGTTTTGTCCTCCCCGGCGGCCGCGAACTCCTCGGGCAGATCAAAATGGAGCGTATTTCCCTGCGTCAGAATGGCGGCCCGTTCAATGACATTTTGCAGTTCACGCACATTTCCCGGCCACCCATAGCCTTGAAGCCTGCGGGTACCTGCGGCGGATAATCCAGGAAGCCCGCGCTTGCCCCTTTTTTGGATCACTTTCAGAAAATGCTTTGCCAGCAGGGGGATGTCTTCCTTGCGGGACCTTAAGGGGGGCACCTCAATGGGGAAAACATTCAGGCGATAATAAAGGTCCTGCCGGAACCGCCCCTTTGCGACCTCCTCCTTCAGATTCCGGTTGGTCGCCGCGATCACGCGCACATCCACCTGCCGGGTGCTCTCTTCACCGACCCGTTCATACTGCCCCTCCTGCAGGACGCGCAGGAGTTTGCCTTGCAGGTCCAGCGGGATCTCACCCACTTCGTCCAAAAAAAGGGTGCCGCCGTCGGCCGCTTCAAATCTTCCCGCCCGATTCCTGACGGCGCCGCTGAACGCTCCCTTGACATGGCCGAAGAACTCGCTTTCATACAGTTCCCGGGGGATGGACGCACAGTTCACCTTTATCAGCGGCCGGTTTTTCCGAGCGCCGCGCCGGTGAATCTCACGGGCGACCAGCTCCTTTCCCGTTCCGCTTTCTCCGAGAATGATGATACCGGCATCGGTGGGGGCGACCAGGTCAATCTGTTTGACAAGGTTGCCCACGGCGTCGCTTTTGCCGACGATGTCCCCGAATGCACGGGCATCCTCCACCTCTTCCTGCAGGTAAGCGCATTCCAGTTTCAATTGCGCCTGAAGCCGGTGAATTTTCTCGAATGCCTGGGCGTTTACAATGGCGGTGGCGGCATGGTTGGCGATCATCCGGATCCAGACCAGCTCCTCGTGCTTGAGGCGAATCCGCGTAAAGATCGCCAGGACGCCCAGAACCTCTCCCTTGTAGAGCAGCGGCTGCCCTCCGAACCCGAGGATCTTTTCCCGCCGCGCCCACTCGGGTCTGGCAATCCACCTGTCGTCTTTTATCACATCCCGTACTTCCACGGCCTTTCCGCTTGCGGCAATCCATCCCACCTTGCGGGAGCCGATGGGAAAACGGCTGAAATCTCCATCGAGGCGGGACCAGTCCGCCCGAGGGTTTGACAGGGAACTGCCGTGGCTCGCCACCAGATGAAGGCATTTGGCGTTTTCGTCACAGGCGGGTTCATGGGAGGGGCAGGGGCAGTTACCTTCCTTGATCAGCCATAGCCGCGCCAGCGCCACGTGGGGACGGTCGGCAAGGCGGCGGACAATCAGGTCCAGCAGGGGAGCCGCGGCGTGCTCCCGGGCCATTTCCAGAAGAAGGGTTTTGAGGGACTCATATTCCGGTTCGTAACTGGGGTTGGATTTCATGGGTTCAGACTACATGAAAAATCGTTGCTTGACCATGGATTTTCGTTTTTCAGCAAAATTTCGTTGTTGTGCCCTTCTCTGTGATGTGGATTCAATATTCCATATTAACAGCCATTTATATGTGTCGGGGGCGTTTGGCATAAACCTTGTAGTTCCATAGAGCGAACACAGAAAAAAAGCCGACGTATTCGGCACGTTAATTCACTTAATTCGCAAAGGAGAAAAAAATGTCTGATCAAGTAAACAACCCAAACCCCGCCTATAAAGAGCCCGAAGAGAAAGCCCTGCCGGAGAGCAACATGCAGCTTACTCCGAAGAGGTCCGCGCTGGTGGTCGTGGACCCCCAGAACGACTTTCTGGACGAAAAAGGCGTCGCCTGGGGTGTTGTGGGACAATCCGTAAAGGAACACGGGGTCGTGCGGCACCTGGAAGACCTGCTTAAAGCGGCCAAGGGTGTCGGGATGCCGGTTTTCATCTCCCCCCACTATTACTATCCCCATGACCACACATGGCATTTTGAAGGCGCCCTGGAAAAGGTCATGCACTCCATCGGCATGTTTGACCGTCCCGGCCCCCTGGATGTGGACGGGCTTGAAGGCTCCGGCGCGGATTTTGTCGAGCGGTTCAAACCCTATATAAACGATGGAAAGACCGTCGTCACCTCTCCTCACAAGGTATACGGGCCGGAGCAGAACGATCTGGTCCTTCAGCTTCGCAAACAGCGCATCGACCAGGTCATCCTGGCCGGAATGTCCGCCAACCTCTGTGTTGAAAGCCATATGCGGGCCCTGCTGGAAGCGGGATTCGAAGTGGCCGTTGTCAAGGATGCGACCGCCGGAGCCATCATTCCCGAGGGAGACGGCTATCTTGCCGCGCTCGTGAACTTCCGCATGATGGCCAACGCGGTCTGGGACACGAACGAAGCTGTTCTGAAAATCAAGGCGCTGGAAGTAAGGGAAAAGGATTCAATCAGGCGATCCGCTTAATTGATACGCAATATGGAACCAAACTCTTTTTTACATCATCATGATCCGATCACTTCGGACATGTGTTGGAGGATATCATGAAGAAAAAATGGGCAACAGGTGTATTTCTGATCGCTGTCTGCTTTATCGCTACTGCCGCCGAGGCAGACGGTAAGGCCGTCACCGTTATTGAAAGGGCGGGGTATTTTGAAACCCATGGAAATGTCTTTGACATTCCGGGCGGGAAGCACAAATTCGTTGTGAAGAACATGTCCGGCAAGGATGCCGGTTTTGTCTTCAACAGGGGCCGGAACAATATCGCCGCAGACAAGACAAGCATGAAGGTCATCCTGATTAAAAACGGTGAACAGGGAGAGATTACACTGAATCTGACAAAAGGCGACTATACTTACTTCTGCCCGATTATCCCCACGCCGCCTTATCCGCTTCGGGTTAAATAAACTGCTTAAATCAAGGGTCGGCCCAGGGTTGCGTAGCGCCGGGCCGGCCGTGTTATCAAGTCGGTTGCCGTCTACTAACTCGATTGCTGTTTGCTTATACGGTCGCCTTGAACAGGCGTGAAGGGAGAACATAAAATGACGTTGAAAATCACCGTGCATTCCAGAAAGGGTGCACGTTTTACCCAGGAGATTGTCGCCGGCCGACATATAATGATAGCGGACCGACCTGACTCCCACGGCGGCGACGACAGCGGCCCGGGGCCTTATTCTTATCTGTTGGCCGCGCTGGGGACGTGAGCGGCCATCACTCTCCGCATGTATGCGGAACAAAAAAATATCGCCTTGGAAAGCGTTTGCATCGAACTCACACACAGCCGGAAAGGGCATGAACACGCTGCCGATCTGGAGGATACCCATAACCGTATCGATAATATTGACGGGTATATTGAACTGAAAGGAGAACTTGATTCGAACCAACGCAGGCGGATGAAGGAGATTGCCGGGAGGTGTTGGATGCACCGGACCCTAAGTGAGGGGGTGACCGTCAAATTCCATCAATCAGGGGGCTGAAGTGCAGTTTGGTGCCGACTCACAACTGTAAGCGGTATTGCAGACAGGAGCCCCCCAACATTCCATTCCGGTTTTTTGGGGCACCGGTGAAAACAACACTACGAACCTATAGAAGCTTCTCTGCTCCTTTGTACACCTCCTCCACCTTTAACGCCGTTGCCCCATGACCAGGGTGCTGTTCAGGGTTCCATTTTTTCATGTCGTCGTATATTGCACCTTCCCTGTGGTATTCGATGCTTCCCTTGATCTGGTAGGAATTTCCTTCTTTTGTTATGAAAAGAATGGAGCCCTTACTGTCTGAAAGTATATTTTCCAGTGTTTTTGAAAAATAGTTGTTTGCAACCACGATGGTGTCTTCGCCGAATTTTGATACACAGGTGGCGTATATCGAATTGGGGATGCCGGTTCCATTTACAGTCGATAAGACAATCGGACCCTCCCGATCTTCCCATGCCCGGCTGACTTTTTCAGGTAATACTGCCATGTTGTTCCTCCTGTTATGAATAGTAAATAGTACTGTGAAATTGTAAAAAAACAGCTTGTGATTCAGGCCCCCCCGCAGGCAGGAGGCTCAAACTGCGAACGGGGCAGGCTTTGCCTCGTTTGCCCCATCAATCCCCGGTAGAGTCTGTCATATATACCCTGAGCGCCTCCTGCACGGTTCCGGCGGCAAGAAAGGCACAGTGCTGTTCATCCTCGGGCATATTCCCCAGCTGATCAAGAATTACCTCCCCCGTGATGTCGGCAAGCTCTTCGACGCGTTTTCCAATGCTCATTTCCGCAGCAAAGGAGCCGCACACATTGCTGGAACCGCATCCATCGGTTATATAGGAGGCCTCGACCACGCGGTCCCCGTCAAACCTGAGGTAGATATCCATGGAGTCCCCGCAATCTCCCCGGACATGACCGTGGGCATCACATTTTTCAAGCCTGCCCCGGAACTTCGGGTTCCGCCAGCGGTCAAACCCCTTGTCTCCAAGCACCCCTTTTGCATCTTCAAAAATCTTTTCCTGGAGATCGTCGAAAAACTGATCGAAACTGTCTGCCATTGGTTCCTCCCTTCACTACTTCCCACTACAGCATCCCCTGATCCTGATGCGCCGGGCTGTTTTAAAACCGATCCGGAGCTATCTGCGGCATGGCACCGCCGTGCAGAGGCTGTTGCCGGCTGAGATTACGGTACGATTCAGGTACTGTCGTTTCTCCTGAACACGATTATGTGTGAAATTTGAAAAGCCTGTTATGGGTTATAGCTCATAACGAACTTTCAAATAAAACCAATCTGAAAAAAACGCAACGATAATCGAAAAAAAAGTCGACGACGTGTTCAAGCCCATGGAAACGATGAGCGGGCAGGACGATACATGCAACCTGTTCACCCGGCGGGTTGGTGATCCTGCGGCGACCCGAAAATTCCGAATGTGGTCATTCGGAGGGCCGGGGCCTTATCTATACGGCTTTTATTCTTGGGCCAAAAAAAATCCCCGCACCTAATAAAAGGCACGGAGATATCGCTTGTAATCCCGGAGGCTGTTTGTTTAATCCCCGGTTCCCGGGGCGGCGCATAAATTACCGGCAGGTCATATTTCTATTTCCCTGTCGAGGGCGCCAGCAGCTGTTTGGATTGTGTGAAACGAATGGCATTCCAGCGCTCTTTCGCTTTGTTTCGCAACATGCTCCCTTCTTTTCCCTCTTTAGTGAGTGCCTCTTTGTGACTGTCAAACGCGGTGTAATGCAGCGCTTTTACCTGGTAACGCGTGCTGTCCTTGAAGGTATTATAGACGTCATCCACATTTTTTTGCGTGTCGTCAATAAACACGATATTCTTTATGGGCAACGACGGGTTTCCCGAGTTGTCACGCTCGTAGTATTTAAGCAGGCACTCCAGCATGACGCCCTTGTTCTGCCCGGCCACATACATAACCCCTTGCCGATACGTCACTTCCCTGGAGCCGGGAAGATCACACGGTGTGAATGGACTGGGTAAACTTGCGCTGTTCATGGTCCCCATGGATAGGGAGTTGCTTTTGATCATGTCGAGGAAATCAGTATAGTGAGAATCCGGTACTTTTAATTTTTCCAGTTGCATCTCGGTGGCGGAGAGGGTGCTGCCGCCCCTGGCTGTTTCGATCAACAGGCGGACGCCGGAAGCGGATAATTTGTGAAGAATGGGCGCCAGATCATCTTCCGTATAATCCATTTGGTTCATCGCAAAGAGCAGCGTTGATATATCCAGCAACTCATCATTGGTTTTAGCCACGCTGTAGCGGGACCCCGAACCGACCAGTCCGGACTGCCATTCATACCAGGCGGGGCCACCAAGATATTGGCAACCCTCGGGGTCGACTTCATTTGAACATCGCATCATTGTCAACGTATCGTCATCATCCATCACGATCAGTGTCGCCTGGGGTTCATTGAGGTCGTGCACATGGTTTTTCAACCCAAGGAAACTGTCGACTTGGGATTTTGATGATTTTGCATGTCCTGTCGAACAACTGATGAGTAGTAAAGTGCTCAGTAATACCGTTATAACATTACGCATGAGATCTCCCTCCTTCTTCTTTGTCTGGATACAATTGTCCCGTCACCATGTCGCTGCAAACCGCCGGCAAAGCTATTCCGGATAAAAAGCATTGAATATACCGCATGGTTGTCGGCAAAGGCCTGCCGCGATATCCCCCGGACAATAGTTGTCTTTTTCGAGTAATTTCTCCGGTGCATGAGAGCAAATCACGGCTTATAACTTTAATCAAGTGAAATAATTACAGAAGAGATGTGGAGGGTATAAATACTTGTTTTTGGGTAGGTAGTAATACTTGTTTTGCCTGGGATCTGCTTTGTTTTCGGATCCCATTTCATGGGAAGCAGAGCAAAGGCAAGAGGGGCCTAACCAATCGTCAATCGTCAATCAGCATGGGGTTTGGGTTCATGCCCGGGCTTGCCGATCCTGAAAGGAGGCCGGACGGCTGGTTGGCCTTGTGTTGAAATCGACCTACACTGTGCCCGTATTGTCAAGGATTGCCCGAATGGTGTTCGCAAGCTCGGCATTGCCGGTTGGTTTCATTAAAAACGCCTTGATGCCGATGCGGCCTGCTTCTTCCGGATCGATGCTGGAACTGTACCCGGTACAGAGGACAATGGGCTGGTCTTCACGGATTTTCAGTATCTCCACGGACAGCTCTTTTCCACTGAGGCCCGGCATGCTCTGGTCGGTGACAACAAGGTCAAAGGCGGCCGGCCGAGACCTGAAGAGCCTGAGTGCTTCCCTGCTGTCGATTGTCGCCGTGACATGATAGCCCAGACGGCTTATTCGCCTTTTGGTCAGTTCCGCTACGGTCGGATCATCATCCACGACGAGAATTGTTTCCGTGCCGGTGGGCAGCGGCTGGGGGACTTCTGCCTTTTCAAGGTTGTTGTCGGTGATCCTGGGGAAGAAAATTGTAAATTCGGCTCCCTCGCCCGCCTTGCTCTTAACCCTGATAATCCCGTCATGGTTCCTTACGATTCCCGCAACAACGGCAAGTCCCATGCCGGACCCCTTGCCCACGGCCTTTGTGGTGAAGTACGGGTCAAAGATCCTCTCCTGAAGCCTGGGGTCGATCCCCACGCCGTTGTCCCGCACCCTGAGGCGGAGATACTCACCCTGTTTTTCACCGGCTCCGAGTTCGCGCGCGGTAAAAGCCCGGCAATCAAGGGAAACTTCCAGGGCGCCTCCTGTTTCATCCATGGCCTGGGCCGCATTGGTGCAGAGGTTGATGACGATCTGTTGCAGCTCGGTGGGGTCCGCGAGTATGGTGCCGCTCGCGGGATCGATCTTCTCGTGAAGCTCGATGGTGGTGGGAATCAGAGCGCGGAGCAGCGCGAGGGCTTCGGAAACGATTGCATGGAACTGGACGGGGACCCGCTTTTGAGACTCTTTCCGACTGAACGATAGGATCTGTTTTACCAGCTTCCTGGCGCGCTTGCCCGCCGTTATCACCTCGTCAAGGAGCTGCGTGGTGGGGTCGTGGTCCGGGATGTCGTCCTTGGCCATCTCGGTGTACCCCAGGATCACGCTCAAAAGGTTGTTGAAATCGTGGGCGATACCACCCGCCAGGGTTCCGATCGCCTCCATTTTGTGGGCCTGGCGAAGGCGGCCCTCGACGCTCCTTCGTTCCGCGATCTCGTTTTCCAGCCTTTCATTGGACTGTTGAAGTTCGAGGGTGCGTTCCGCCACCTTTTTTTCCAGCTCGTCGTTGGCTTCTTTCAGGGCTTTTTCGGCGATCTTCCGATCGGTGATATCGTGCATGGATGCCACCGCGCCTGAAATATTTTTCTCGGAGTCAAAAAAGGGCTGCGCCGATGCCACCAATGTCTGCTTTCGTTTGTTTCTGGGGGCAATGACCATCTCCCGGTTTTTGACAAACTCCCCCTGAAAAGCCCGGAACAGGGGGATCTCCTCGGTTTCCATCCTGGTGATGCCGTCGGCGAGGAACAGGTCGTAATGATCCGCCCATTGACCCGCCGGGATCGGTTTTTCCGGGAGCCCGTGTATCTCCCGGCTTGCCCGGTTGAACAGGGTCAATATACCCTCGTGGTTGCAGGCGACGACGCCGTCCTCGATATTGTCCAGGACGGCTTGCAGGAACTTTTTCTCCCTGCGCAGCTCCGCTTCCTGGTGCAGGTTTTCGATCATCAGGGCAACGAGGTTGATCGTATTTTCAATATAGGGGAGGTAACAGGCGAACAGTTCATGATCGGAAAGGGCGAAAACGAAGTTTCCGTATACCTTCTTGCTGGTCTGGATCGTGCTCCGGTGAAATGTCTCCTTCCGTTCCTCTTCATCCCCGGAGGCGAGGGCGTCCACATCGGCCGGGGCCATGTGCCACCCCGGCAAGGATTCGGAAGAGGGTAGTGTGTGGTGGATAAGATCATTTTCGATGTACAGGGCAGTTGCAAGGATGCCCGGCAGTTTTTTCAGGACATGGCAGACCTGCTCCCCAAGCCTTTGTTCGTTGGGGGCTACTTGCAGGGAGCTCTGCAGGAGCAGCAGTTGCCCCAGGATTTTCGAATTGACCGGTAATGGTGCCATGTTGCCCCTGTTATTTCCGATTCTTGAATTGCTCCATAAAGACTTCCGGCTCGATAAAATAAGGATTTTTAACCAGTTGCCCCCGAACGATCATAACAGGGTGCACACTGAGAACGTCCATGATGGTTTCTCCGTCAAACTGACGGGCATCGTACTGTCAACATGCCGTATAGGGATATTTCTTGATGAGGTTGTTCAACCTCGCCTCGTAATCCATGAGATCTTTTTTGTCGGCAAGCCCCTCCTTCAGGCACCAGCTCATTTCTCCGGTGCCCCGGGCTCCCTCGTATCCCTCGCCAATCGCCGTTTCATAGAACTCCTTGACCAGATCGAGCATCTCCTGGGTTTTGAAAAAACCCGTGGGGCAATAAGCCGGCGCCGCATCCGATATGGTAAAGTCGTTCGGTTTCGCATCGCTGAAGTCGACCCCGAGGCTCTTGAGGTATGAAAGCATCTCATCCGAGGTCATCGCGTCCACCAGGTAGAGCAGCTTTTCCCTGGCGGCCATGCCGCTCCTGAGATATTTTGCCATGACCTCGAGGCGCTCCCGATCGTCGTTGTAAATATAACAGATGTGTTGACCTTCGGTGACCTTTTTGTCGGAAAACCCTAGTGAAATCTGCCTGCGTACGTTTTTCACAATCACACCTCCTCCAATTCGTACCAATTATGACGGTGCGGAAATAAAACCGTTCCCGGAAGATGGATCGTCCCATGGGCATGGGGAGATGGACCCGGGAAGGCGAAAAATGTGGGGAAATCCGCTTCTCGATTTATGATATCGGTACCGTCTCCAAGGTGCCTGAAACCCGGTGTTGAACCGGCCACGCTTTATAAGTGAGGGCCCGATTATCCATAAGATATCATAAATTCAAGTGATTGGAAAATTAAATCATTCAAGGTCACGGCGCCTGCCGGTGTGGCGATTATCCAGAGGTGACTCTGTTCCTGCCGCTTTCCTTTGATCGATAAAGCGCCTGATCCGCGCGTTTCACAAGGGAATCGATGGAATCCCCCTCCAGATAGCGGGTGACGCCGAAGCTGGCGGTCACATTCCCGGCACGGCCGTGGTCCCCGGCCATGATATTTTTCCGGAGCTTTTCGGCATTGGCGACCGCTCCCCCGGCATCCGCTCTGAAGAGGATGATAAACTCTTCGCCGCCCCACCTTCCGGCGATATCCGTTTCCCGGATGTTTTCCTTCAGCAGGGCCGCGATATTGACCAGAACCTCGTCGCCCGCGTCATGCCCGTAAGTGTCGTTTATGGTCTTGAAATGGTCGATGTCCATCATTATCAGGGCGATCCCGTCGCCGTAGCGCTTGCACCCGGCAATGGCGTCGTTCGCCTGCTGTTCAATATATCGCCGGTTGAAAAGCCCCGTGAGCTGATCGGTGGTGGAGAGAACGGCGAGCTCCCTGTTCCTTAGTTTCAACTCCGCGTTGATCTCGTGAAGCTCCCGGGTTCTTTCCCCCACAAGCCCCTCGAGGTTTTTGTTCATCTCTTCCAGTTCCCGGTAGATGCGGGCGTTTTCAAGGGAGATGGCGATCTGCGCGGAGAGGGTTTCCAGGATATGGATTCTTCGCCGGTTAAACACGTCGCGGGAGATGCTGTTTTCCAGGTACAGGATGCCGATCAGCTCGGACTGCCGGATGATGGGCATGCATAAAACGGATCCGGGACGGTGGTCCCTGAAATAGGGATCCCGGGCATAACGCTCCTCCTCTCCGGGCCTGTTGATCAGAACCGTCTGCTTTGACCTGAGGACGTAGCGGATGAGCGTCTTGGGGAGGGGGGCGCCGGCCTGTTGATCCACGGACAGGTGATCGACTCTGCCCTTGCCCGGCACATCCATGGTTTCGATCCGGTACCCGCCGCCCAAAACGGTAAGGAAATGCCCCTTATCCGCCCCGGAGTTCGTGAGCACAATTTCCATCAGGAGATTCAAGAGGTTGTCCCGCACAATCTCCCTGGAGATCCCCCGGGATGCATTGAGAATCGTTTCAAGGTCGATGAGATCGTTGATTTCCGCGCCGGCCGTGGACTGATCTGCGGTCGTCAACGCTTTTTTATCTTCCCCGGCTTGAAGGTGGGGGAAATAGCGCTTTCTCAACTGGGCGACCTTGGTTGCGGCGCCCCACCTGTCGTAAGCGTTGAGGGCGTTGTTCAGGTAGAGCCCGGCAAGCTGGTACATCTCCCTTTTCCGGTAATATCGCCCGGCCAGCTCATTGGCCAGTGCTTCCTCGTTGATATAGCCGTGTTCCCGGGCCAGGGAGATCGCCCTGTCGAAATACTCCCTGGACTCGGCATGGGCTTCGGATATGCGGTACTGTTCCGCCTTTAGGAGGTAATACTTGTGCCGGTAATTCTCCTTCCCGTTTTCCGACCATTGATAAAGTTTTGCCGTGATCTCCGATACATTTTCCCTGATCCCGGCCCGTTCTTCTTCATCCGCGATCCCGGGCCAACAGGCCAGTTGCGCCAGCGCGTCGTAAAAATGGAAGATCGGAACAAGGGGCATTCCGGCGGCGCCGGCCAGGTATTTTTCGGCGGCCCGGGCGTGCCGGGCGGCCTTGCGGGGTTCATGGAAGAGCAGGCAGAGAATCAGCCTGTACAGCTGGATATAGAACAGGCCGACCATGTCGCCGGACTGTTCGTGAACCGGGAGCATCTTTTCCTCGTCCCAGGCCTCTCCGGAAAGACGCGCGGGGTCCCGGTTCTCCTCGGGGTTCATCAGGTTCCGAACCACCTGGTGATGGATTGCATTCCAGAGGGAGGTGCCCTCCTGGCCGATCCGTGAAAGTTCGGTGCCGTGGTCGGCAATCTCCCTTTCCAGCCCCTCCAGGGGGACGCCGGTGAAAAAGGAGTGATAGTCGTGGGCATTGAGGCTGTACCCGGCAAAAACCAGGTCTCCTGTTTCCAGGCCGCTGTGATAGGCGTGCATCAGCGGCTTCAAGGTCTCTTTCAGGTGGTTTTGCCAGTGGCCGAGGAAAACGTTCACGTTGTTGACCGTGCGGGCCCTGTAGGCATCGGCGTCAAGGAGGTCCAGCATCCTCAGTGCCGGCCGGCCGTAGCGGTATCCCAGGGCGGTGTCCCCGGTAACGGCGCAGAGCACAATGCCGTAATTGGCATAGGCCATGGTGGACATGGGGGAGTTGCCGCCGCTTACCACCAGCTTGATCATCTCGGACACGATAACGGGAAAGAGCGCCGGCGCGGCAATAAAGGAGGCGGGCAGGCCCACCGTCAGGAGCTCCATGGCCGCAAGTTGTGCCGGGTCCGTCATTTCGGGCAGGTCCGCGAAGGATTCGGGGGGCCTTCCGTCGATCCGTTCTTCCGCCTCCCCGAGCCGCTGGAGGATAAGGGCATGATCCGCGTCCCCATGGGCCGGAAGGTCGATCCCGAGAAGTTTCAGCACATGGGTGATCTGTTCGATCACGGCAGGCCACTTGCCCCGGGCGATCAGCGCCTCCATCCGTACCCGGTATATTTTCATCCGCTCCATCAGGTCCCGGGCATGCTCCAGCACCCGCTCCGAGTGTTCCCCAAGAAGATCAAAGTTCCCGTTCAGATATGCACTCTCGGCGGCCTCCGTATAAAGCGCCAGGGTCAGGGGGTAGTGGTCCTCCCATCCCCCTTCGCCCAGCAATGCCAGTCCGTTTTCCAGGTATGCCGATGCCGCGTCATGGGCGCTTGCGGATTTTGCCCTTTTTCCGGCGGCAAGGTTCAGCTCCGCCGCCCGCGCCTTGTCCGCCTCGGGAAGGTGCCGCATCCCCAGGTTCAGCTGATCCGCGATCAAAAACAGGTTTTTATCCGGTTCCCTGTCTTCGGACAGCAGAAGGGTTCCGACGGCCAGATGGATCTTTTCCCTTTGTTCCCCGGGCAGGGGGGCAAGGGCCGCCTGCTGGAGCCTGTCGTGGACAAACCGGGCGCCGGCGTTCGCCTTTTCCTCCACCGAGACCCGTTTGTATCCGGAATCAAGGAACTCCACGATGCCCGAAACCACGCAGGGCCGGAGCAGGTTCAGTGTTTCCGGCACCTGTTTTTCGCAGATCACGGATAAGGTCTTCAGATCAAACCGGTTCCCGATGCATGCGGCCCGCCGGAGCACGTATTGCGTCTCCTCGGGCAGCAGGTCGATGCGGGCGCTGAGGAGATCCACCACATTCCTGCTGTACTCCTTCTCTTCAATGGCCTCCATATCCCATACCCACCTGTTTTCCCCATGGGCATATTCAAGCAGGTTGTCGCTGTATATGGAGGTCATCAAGACCCTGGTGTAAAAGGGATTGCCCCGGGTTTTCCGGTATATCAGGTCCGCCAGGGGGCGACCCGGTCCGGGTCGCTTGACAGCGCATGGGAGATCATTTGCAGAATATCCGTTTCGGCCAGGTTGTCCAGGTGGGCGAAGCTCAGCTTCTCCGGGTCGATCTCCCCCAGGGCGTGCATCAGCGGATGGGTCCGGCCAACCTCGTTGTCCCGGTAGGCCCCGATGAGAAACAGGGGATTTTCCCGGGAACCGTCCAGAAGCAGCTTTATGATGTCCAGCGAGGAGAGGTCGATCCATTGCAAATCGTCGATAAAAAGGACCAGGGGGTGATCCTTTGGGCTGATGGAGCGGATAAAATTCAGAAACAGGAGCTTGAGGCGGTTGGCCCTCTCCATGGGGCCCAGGACGGGAACCGGCTCCTGTTTGCCGATGATCAGCTCGAGATCCGGAATCAGGTCCGTGAGCGCCCGTCCGTTTTTCCCCACCGCCCCGAGGATTCTCTCCTGGTGCCGGCGGAAACGGTCCGACGGTTCCGTCAGCAGGTATTTAACATACTCCTCCACGGCCTGGACAATGGCGGAATAGGGAATGTTCTGGCGAAATTGATCAAACTTGCCGGAGACAAAAAAGGCATTTTTCGCCGTAACGGGCCGGTGGATCTCGTAAACCAGGGAGGATTTCCCCACGCCGGCATACCCCGTGACCAGCATCATTTCAGCGCCTTTTTCACATACCCGTTCAAAGGTGCTCAGAAGAAGATCCCTCTGCGCCGTCCGCCCGTAGAGTTTTTCAGGGATCAGGAACCGGTCTCCCATATCATATCGGGCCGGTATCCATTCCCCCCGCTCGTCCGGGGCCCGTGTACAGGATTCCAGGTCGGCAACGATCCCCGCCATGGACCGGTACCGGTCTTCCGCATTTTTCGACATCAGTTTCAGTATGATTTTCGAAAGGTTTTCCCCCAGTTCGGGAACAATTTCATGGGGCGGCTTCGGGACGGATGCAATATGGGCGTATATCAGCTTCACGGGGTCTTCGGCGTGAAATGGGAGCATGCCGGTGAAAAGTTCGTACAGCAGTACCCCGTATGAGTAATAATCCGTGCGATAGTCCACAACGCGGTTCATTCTGCCGGTCTGCTCCGGTGAGATATACCCGAGGGTTCCCTCGAGTGCGTCGGGATATCCGAGACGGCTGATTCTCAGGTTGGTTCGGGAGGAGATGCCGAAATCGATGAGGCGGACTCTCCCGTCTTCCCGGGAAATCATGATATTGCTGCTGTTGATGTCCTTATGGATCACGCCGCTCCCGTGGAGGTCGCCGACGGCCCTGATGATGTCGATGGACAGGATGACGGCTTCCTCAACGGTTCGCCTGGTTTGAACCATGCTCTCTTTCAGGGAGATGCCGTCGATATGTTCCATTACCAGCGCGGGCCTGCCGTTAATCAGGGTCTCCTCGTAGACCTTTCTGCAGCTGGGCAGGTCGAGATCCCTTGCGATTTCATACTCATTTCTCAGCCGGGCAAGCTCCTCGGTCCCGGGATAATCCGAGTTGATGATTTTTAAGGTTCTTTTTTCCCGCCCGGGAATTTCCCGCAGGTAAATGGAGCAGCTTCTTCCCCCGTGCAGCAGTGTCACGGAATCGTTCATCTCAACATCCTCGAGTCGATCATTAATATGTTCACCGCACGATTCTCCCGGCAAGCGGGAATCGCGGCTTTTTAAATCGAAATGATCCATGAAAATAAAAGCCCCGTCAATCCCCCTTGCCAAATGCCTTCAACCCTACGCAAATCGATATTAACGAACAACGCTGAACCATTGCAAGATCTTTTATGGGGACGGTATCTTGTAAATCCTCCCGGAGGAGGCTTTATTGGGGATTACGGGAGGGGAAGGATTTGTTCGGGATTACGAGAGGGGAGGATCACCATCGGCGGTACGGATCTCGGGGACATGTCGCCCCATGCGGTCCGCGGTCTTATCGCCCGGGTGTTTCAGGACGTCTCCCTGTTTGACGACACCATCGCCAATAATATCGGAATCGGCAATCCCGCCGCCTCCGAAGAGGAGATATGGGAGTTTGCGGAAAAAGCGCGGGTAACCAGTTTCCCGGGAGAGCGGGAGCAGGGCATGGACACCCGGCTGGGATTGATAATGTTTGAATTATTTCAGATCGTTTTTTTCTGATCAGGTTGATTTCCTACAAAAGAAGTCGCCGGAATATTTCCGGTTTCAATGGTATGAAGATTTGGCCGACTAAAAAAAAAGACTTCAATTCCTATACAAAAAAAGTACATGTAATCAAGCTGTTTACCACGGCGAAACAACAGCCGCCGGCAGCAGGAAGACGTTTCCTCGATCATACCATTCATGATTTTCAGTCCAATGAGCTTAGGTGGGGAGCAAATGGCGGTTCAGCCCAGGTCCCTTGTCCCGACGCAAAAAGGACGGCGGCATATCCGGAGTTTAATTTGTCGACAGCAGCTTATGGAACGAAAAGCAAATGATGACCGTTTTTGGAATTTTCAAATGGAAAAACATGAAATGACCCCATACCGCCAACCTTTATGAACGCATTAAAAGTATTCCGAATGTGATCTATATTGTAGTAAAAGTCGATTCGCCGAGCAAGCCCTCGATATCCTCCCAAAAAGGAGTCAGCTCAGCGAATCCCGGAAGTGCCCGGAGATCTGGGGCATCGATCTCGTACAACGGCTGGGGGACGCCCTCCGGGGTTACATCGTGTGGCGGGTCTCCATATTCCGGTTTGGGTTGGGACCGGATGAATTTGCCGGCAATGTCGAAGACTTGCTGCGCGTCTTTTCCTCCGCGATTGCCATATAGGAATGATCCCCGGAAAAAACCGCCGCCGCAATCGCTTCTTTTTCCAGAACCACCCGGTAGAAAGGCGTTCTCGATATTCCGAAGAAGTTCCTGAAAATAACGGAGCGCGCCTGGGGGCCGGTTCCATATTCGAGCGATGCCTCGGCCAGACGGAAACTGAGTGTGGGATCGCGGGCTTCCATGAGGGCGGCGCGGGCGGAAAGCTCGTTGACCTTGGCCTTGCGATATTGCGCTTCGAACAAATTTTTCTGATCCAGGGCGACAAACGTGGCCATAAGGGCCGCGATGAAAAGGAGCGTCAGGGTCGATACGGCAATATTTCGAACCCGTAAGGTTTTGCGGTGCTGGCGGACCTCCTCTCCGACCATGTTGCCGACGGTCGTATGATGCAGCGTTGCGGCCAGGGGCAGAAGGCGTTCCCGGAACCGCGAATTTTCCAGGGACAGGTCGGTGTCCGTTCGTATGTCGCGAAGGTCGACGTACAGCGGTTCCATCTCGAACACCCCCTCGAGACTCCGCGGGATTGCAGTGGTGGTCGACCAGTCGAAGTCCCAGCTGTTTTCGTCCCACGCGATTTCTCCGTCCGTTATTATGAGGAGAAGTGTTTCCGCCGATTTGTGTTCGAGCCAGTACCGCACTTCCATCCCGACCCATTTGGAGGCGGACGCCTCGGTGGAAGCCAGCAGCAGGAAGTGTTCCGACACATCCAGCATCTTCTCGATGCTTTTCCAAAGGTGGGGGGCGTGGACAGATCGGTACGATCCAGGAAAACATCCAATGCGCGCAGTTTATGCCAGGGTTTCGCGAGTTGGTGGGGCAGGCGTTGCAATGCCGGTGCAACCCTGCTGTCCGAGGTATGGGAGTAGGAGATGAATGCGTTGTATTTCATGATTCCACCTGTGGCGAATAAGGTCTGAATTCGAAAAAATCGATAACTGAGTATGTGCCGTAACGGTTCGGCCTCTTTTTTCAGCTCCCCGATGTTTGAAGGTTTGCCCGCCAGGCTTTGTGACGTATCCGGCGCGGCCCCTCCCCTTGGTTCGTCACTCAACTATGTTGGAAACACGTTCAATCTCTCCAGCCCATTTTGTGGCGTGAAATCTGAATCAACTGTGTATTCGTTGATCTGGCGGGCAAGAATCCGTTCTTCATCATCTTGATTGTCCTCAACAGGAGGAGCAAGGACTTCGATAATCCCCTCCGCTTTGATTTCGTGTATGAGCGCCGTGCGGACACCATGAAGCAGAGCGGTACGTAACAGTGTTCTGCTGCCGCCCTTCTTCCAGGCGGCCACGGCCCGGGCGCCGACTGCGCCGGCACCGGAAATTGTCCTGTTCATTAAATCGATGTACTTTTTGCCGTTCAAATAAACCTTGATCCAGTTCCCGGCAAACCACCCGCCTGCCGCTGATCCTGCTGTGGTTCAATACATAAACAGTTTGCTAAATTCACGCAGGGTCAGCTTTCCGTCTCCGTCCATATCTCCGCAGGCAATGAGTTTATCAATTTCCTGGTCGCTGTATTTTTGGCCCAGCATGGCCATGCCGTGCTGCAACTCTCCTGCCGATATAAAGCCGTTGCCGTTTGTATCGAAAGCGTGAAAGAGGTTATGAATCAGAGAATCGGGACTCATGTTCAATAGCCGTGGTCCCATATAGGCAAGGAATTCCGAAAAATCAACGGCGCCGTCTCCATCGGCGTCTTCCCGTGCAATCATGTTCCGCTACTCGGTTTTGGTTGGATTTTGGTCAAGGGCTTTGAGCACATTTCCCAGCTCCGCTGCCGAGATCTCTCCGTCGCCGTTCGTGTCGAGAAACGAGAAGACCTGTCTGCATTGGTTTATTTGATCATCCGTCAATGTGTTTGTCATGCTTTCAAATTCTCCTTGAGCCTGTTTAGGGCGGGAACGAGCCACGGAATTTGAGGCCCATGTCTCTGTCCCGATAACCTTGATGAGATAAACAGTGCCGGCATTTACCGCCTGGGCGACCTTGCCGGATTATTTCCTTGTTTGATAAAGCTGCCGCGGACCGTTCTGCTCGAACCCGAGATAAGCGACTCAGATCGCTGAACCGGCATGGGAGTAAAAAGTGAACGTGAAACCTGCCAAGAGTGATGCATATATTAGCAAAAGTTACGGCTTGTGGCAAGGCGTCGGGTGCCCTGATCATGGACGCCGTTGCGGCCACCGACCGGAAACAGGCCCAGGGTTTTAAAGTCCCGGGCCGAATAGTCCCAATTGACTTGCCGCGTCGACGTTCCCGGCATTTGCTGTTTGGTATAGTTCCATATTTCCGGACCGTTCTTCCGGATAGTTCAATGCGAACATGGTCCGTTGGCGCGGACGCGGGCCAACCGTTTTGGGGATATTATTTTCCCATCTCTTAAAAAGAAGAATTTCCGGCGTACGGTTCCGAATGTGCAGACAAGGTCCCAAGGTTTCGGGCAGGGTCGGCACTTGCATTAGCAATGAATTGATCAATAGCGTCCCGGCTTTTTATCCTGTGTTGAACTCCTCTGAAGCTCTCGAATAACAGGCAATGATATTTTTTTGAAGCTTTACTGTCCCGGGTGTCATAGGCGGACGCCCAATCAAGGAGAAGATGGAGGTTGTTTTCGGCGTTGATCGGGTCAGGCGTTGATGAACTTTCGGCCCCCCGTTTCAATAGATTATTTCTGCACTCATCCCACGGTAGGTCAAGGTAGACAATGGTGTCGGCAAATGCGCTGAGTTGGTCGGCCAGATGCCCAAATACACCTTCAACGATCCATGACGGCGCTTTTTGAATCTCGCGTAATTCGGCTGTTACATCAGCTTCGCCTTTTTTGTGGTTGTGGCCTCCGGGTTCCCAGAAAATGTTGTCTAAACCAAAATGGGGAATCTCCAGAACAGCTGAAAGTCTGTTTCCAAGCCAGGTTTTTCCGGAACCGGAATTTCCAATGATCAGGATTTTTTTCATCATTTTAATGACTCACCCGAAGTGATATCCTGCTGTACGCGGTATCGGACAAAATTGTTTCAATCCTTTTCGTTGAACAGGGCCGCCGTGTTGACGGCAGTGTTGATCAGATCCATGGGGAAAGTAAAAGCAAATAGCTCAAACCCTTTGATGAACCGGAAAAAATGACCGGCCGCTCTTGAGACCACGATATGGAGATATGAAAATGCTCTGCGGTACCAAATGTATTGTGATCATTTTTTCTGCGGCCGATTTTTTACATGGACATCAACCCCTTGGCGGGAAAGGACAAAGGGGCTCAGGCATACCGGCGGTAAAGCCCCTGCAGCATCCGCTCAAGGATATGGAGAGCACCGCCTGCTCCGAGGAGCGGCTTGGGAACAATATCCGGCAGGCCGTTTCCCGGCAGGGCGATATCGATTCCCACGGGGTTTCCGCCGGCCACCTCTATTGCCGCGATCTCCGTCTCGCTTCCGAAAAAAACATCGGGCATTACGGCGCGGGGATCGCTTCCAAGTGCCTCCCTGCACCCGATCTCTTCCAGGTAGCGTGTAAGGTGATGGGCGCACGGGCCGGGTTCCGAGGCGATTTCCGTTGCGGGGTGAGGGATACGGACACTCACCGGCACCATGCCGAGGTAGGCGTGGAGCCAGCGGGTCAGGGGCAGCGCCATGGAGGGCTCTCCGGAAATGCCGAATGTGGTTCCCTTTGGAAGGCCCGTGATGGAGTTCAGTCGGCCGATGGCCCCGGCTGCCCGTTTTCGTGCCTTTCCAATATGGGCAAGGCCCGGTGCGGGATCGGCGCCAACGGAGGTGCAGATTGCCTTGAGCCACTCTTCCGATGCTGAAAAGCCCACCGGCGCCTCTCCTTCCAAAAGGATCGATTCCCCGCCGAACCGTTTTTCCAGCAGCGGCAGGAGTCGGCCCGCGAACTCCCCGTGGATTGCCGCGTTACAGGCAGCCCTGGGGATATTTGAGAGCTCGGATAGGCTTGTCCCGGCACAGAGGGTGGAGAGCACCCGAACCCCGCAGAGCCCGAGAAGGTTTTTCAGCTCGGCCGCGCTTCCTTCCCAGTTGCGATGAAAGATGGAAAGGCCCACCAGATTCACGCTCTGCGGGATCACGGGCTCTTGTGAAAAGGGGATCACCTCCAGCACCTTTTCCACGGCCTGCTGGAAGCCCTCGGCGAAATCGGCCGAGAATCCGGGATTTTCAAGTACCGCGCAGGGGACGGGGAGTCCTGCCTCGGCAACAAAGCGGGTGAGATCGTCCCCGATCAATGCCGCGCCCGGTGAGTTGACTAGGGCGATAAGGGAATGCCCCTTTGCCGCCACCACGGGAAGGATCTTCGTGAGTTTGTCCGTGGGGCCGAACACGTAGTCGTGACTGTCCAGGTAGGTGGCCGGTATCCTGGGCTGGCCAAAATAAAACTCTTCGGTAAACCTGAGGGGATCCATGGAGCCGCTCCTTGGAAACTGTCCCTCGCTGATTGCGCCGTGGTAGAATTTGCATCCCGTGGGGCCGTTGAGGAGCACTGCGGCATCGCGGATTCCCTCCAGGGCGAACAGAGCGCCGCTGAAACTGTCCGCCGATATGGCGCTGGGTTCATACGTCATCTTTTGTATCCTTAGTCGTTGAATCAGGGGCACGGAAAACAGGTGCATTACATCGTATCGTCACGCCATCCCTCGCGCACCGGCGCTTTCATAAGTCGTGCCCACCTTTCGGCAAAGTGCAGCCCGCCGTAAAATCCCACGTCCGGGCAAAGGGGGATGGTGTCCAGATGCACCCGCATGGAGAGGTTTGCGGGCGCGTAATTGCAGATCAGGATATGGGGATCGTATTCCCGGAGATCCGCGTCCCGTTTTTCCGGGGGATAATCGGTCTCCACCGGGAACTTTCCGGAATAGCGCGACCTGAAAAGGTGATCCTGGGAGTAGTTGAGGATTCCCGCCTTGACGATCTCCATGCCGGCGGCAAGGGCGGTTTCCACGATCCAGTCGATATCGTGAAGGTAGGTGACGATCATCATCCGTTTTCCCGAAAGGGACGGGCGAAGGCGCGCCACCCTTTTTTCAAAGCTGTCCCGGTGCTTTTTAATGATGGCTTGGGCGATCTCCTCTTTATCGAAAAAGCGGGCGATGCCGCCAAGCCACTCGGCGGTTTCCTCGAAACCCACGGGAAAGGGGGTGGCAAGAAACTCAGCGTCGAAGTTTTCCCGGAGGTAGTTCTCCAGCACCCTCCCGAAATGATCCCGGTATGCCGGCAGGTTGAGCTTCGCCCTCTGGAAGGTTCGCAGCTCCTTGACGCTGGTTCTCCTGATAAAACGGCAGTTCACCCCGATTCCCATTTCGGCGAGTGTGCTTGCAACGGCGTTGAAGTTACTTTCCGCGTTACCCGCGATGTTTTTTTCGGCCACGATGTTGACCATATCTCCCCGGGGCCGGATGGAAGGATCGATAAGCGATGCCGCCCCTTGGAGGGAGCCGTTGATAACTCCCTGGGCATAATCTCCCTCGAGGTTTCCGTCCGAGGCAATGGGAATCACCGGGATATCCGGGGCCCCGGCCGCTCCCTCCCCAATGGCCCGATGAACGTCGTCGCCGATGATCCCCGAAGGGCAGCTGGTCACGACGAAGATCGCCTCGGGTTTGTCGGAGACGGTCTCCCGGATCGTTTCCGAAAGAAGGTCTGTTCCGCCGAAGATCACCGTTCCCTCGTCCATTTTCGACACCCGGATCGCCGGGGTGAGTTGCAGGGGCAGGAGAGTGTTTCCCGTGAACCGCGCCCTGAGCCCGCTGGACACCACGGTCTGGTTGGCAATGTGAGCGCAGCTTCCGGGGCTGTGGACCACGGTGACGGCGTTTTCGATCTGGGTGACGGTGCACACGGCCCCGGTGAATGCGCAGCCGTGGAGGGGCTCCCTGAACAGGAGGCTTTTTGACAGGAAACGGGCGCCCGGAGAGTTGGCCGCCGAAACTACGCCCGGTGAGTAGTCCGCCGAAATTGCGCCCGGTGAGCTTTCAGTCGAATGTGCGCCCGGAGAGCCGTCAGTTGAATGTGCGTCCGGAGAGCCGTCTGGCGATTGTGCGTCCGATGAGCAGTCTGTCGAATGTGCTTCCGGTGAGCCGCCCGCCAAATGGGCGAGTATGGTTGGTCGACTGCCCGGGGGACGTTTGTTTTCCATGGCTTTTAGCTTGTGGAAAGTGAATCCGGCCGGTGTTGCCCGCGCGCGTGGGCTCCCGGCAAAGATTTCCTCGAGATCCCGGTCTTCAAGGGGGATCGCGGAAAAGAACCTTCCGCAGGAGCGGATCTCCTTTGCCAGCTTTTTAAATAGGGCGGTTTCCGGTGCCTTGGGAAAGGACTCCGTGAGCGTGGTCCCCAAGCGGTCCGCCCGGCGGAGGGATTCGCTCCGGGGTACCGTTGCCAGGATCGGAACACCCACCGCCCGTGAGAAGCGATGCACGGGGCCGGGATCCTCCCCGGGGCCCCGGCTGTTGAGGATCAGCCCCGCAAGGCGCGCCCCCTCGCCCTCGAAATTGCGGATGCCCTTGATAATGTTGTTGGCCGCGTAAAGGGACATAAACTCTTCCGAGGTCACCACGTAGGCCCGCTGGGCGTACCCCTTGCGCAGGGGAACGGCAAAGCCGCCGCAGACCACGTCTCCGAGGACGTCGTAAAGGGTCACGTCGTAGTCTTCGTATGAAAGCCCCAGTCGCTCCAGGACTTCGAAGGTGCTGAGGATGCCCCTTCCGGCACACCCCACGCCCGGTTCCGGCCCCCCGGCTTCCACGCAGGTGATGCCGTTAAATCCCCTGTGGAGAAGATGGGAAAGGTGCTGGAGGCTCGGCGTTACATCCCTCAGGTAATCGAGCACCGTGTGGATCCTTTTGCCCCCCAGGAGAAGGCGGGTGGAATCGTGTTTCGGGTCGCACCCGATCTGGAGTACCCGCTTTACCTCCGTTGAAAGAGCCGCCGAAAGATTCGACGTGATGGTGGATTTGCCGATACCGCCTTTTCCGTATATGGCTATGCGCATGACAACTCTTCTTTTCCGTTGTGCCGCTTGTCGTTATTGTCCGGCCTTCAGGCCTTAAAACCCTTGGCTTCAGCCTTGGGATATATGATTGCTTTAGCTGGTTTTAGGGGCTCGGAATTAATTAAATCCACAATGGTTCGGGGGGGAATTTCGACCCGCAAGGAAACGCCCCTATAGAATTGTGGAACTATTTATTTCTCCAAGCCTTATTCCCCGGTTTACCGTGTCCACGAAGACGACTCCGTTAATTCCACCCTTCCATTGAAACGCCGCGGTTTAATTTCCCAATCAAGCCGCCTCAAAACCACCGGCGCTTCACGGTAAAAAAGACAATCGGCAAACCGGGCCATGCCTGCTAAATAGTGAACTGCCCGGCCATTTGATCAAGCTTTCCTGCCAGTTCGGAAAGTTGCACGGAGCTGTTGCTGATCCTGCTGCTGCCGGTATGGATTTCATCCGATGCCCGGCTGACCTCGGATATATCCCGGGTCACCTCACCGGCCACTCCGGAGGATTGGTTGACATTTTCGTTGACCTCCTGAACACCGGCAGCCGCCTGACCCACATTGCCGGACATTTCCCGTATGGTTACGGCCTGCTCCTCGATAGCCGCAGCCATTGAGGTTACGATGGTGTTGATTTCGCCGATGACCTCCACGATGGACGCGATGGCGCCCACCGACTCTTCCGTTGTGGTCTGTATCCCGGTGATTCTCGCGCTGATCTCCCGGGTCGCTTCGGCCGTCTGCTGGGCAAGGGTTTTTATCTCCCCGGCGACAACGGCGAAGCCTTTTCCCGCATCACCGGCCCTTGCCGCCTCGATGGTCGCGTTGAGGGCCAGGAGATTGGTCTGCTCGGAAATTTCGGCGATGGTCTCCGTTACCTTGTTGATTTCCGATGCCGCCTTCCCGAGCTCGTCGACTTTTTCGGAAACCTCTTCGGCCTTTACAACCGCCTGGGCGGTTGTTTCACTGCCCTTGGCCGTCTTGCCCGCGATTTCGTCAATGCTGGAAGAGATCTCCTCCGCCGCGGAAACGATCAGTCCGATATTGGCGGTGGTCTGTTCCGTTGCCGCCGCCACGCTGTTCAAACTGACGCTCATCTCCTCGGCGGAGGCGGAAACATTGTTCGATTTTTCAGCCGTTTCTCTCGAATTAGCGGAAATTTGTCGGGAAACAGCCGAAAGTTCGCCGGAGGATGCGGTCAGCGTTTGCGTGCCTGTTGCGATATCCGTGAACATCCGCCTCAAGTTTCCGGACATGCTGTTTAAAGAATTTGCCAGTGTGCCGATTTCGTCCCGTCGACGGGTGTCGATCCGGTGGGTCAGGTCCCCTTGGGCCATTTTATTCGCAAAATTTACGGCTCCGTTGAGGGGCCCGGTAATCGAGCGCGTGAGGGCGGTTCCGAGGATGATGCTTGCCAGAAATCCCAGGGCGATGAAGATGCAGACCGCCGTTCGGGAGCGGTTCCCGGAAACCAGAATCTTTCCGGATTCGGCATCGATCATTTTCAGGGCTTCCTCCAGAAGGAGTTGCACACCGGACTCGAATTGATAGATATTGGATTTAAACGGCTTCATAAGGCCGTTGGCCTTTTGCGGCGTCATGGTTTCATCGGACATGACGGATTTTGTCAGCCCGACAAAGCCGTTTCTGTACTTTTCGTATGCCGACCGCGCATCGAGGGTCGCCTTCTTTACCTCTGGTGAAATATGAGGGAAGGTTTCGGCGATATTGTGAATATCGTCCATCAACTTTACCGTCTTTGACGAAACGGCCTCGAACTTCCCGAGATAACCCTTTTGTTTTTCCTTTTTTCCTATATTCAGAAAGAAATCCTTTTCATAGCGGCGATGCTGGAGGGCAAAGATCATCAACTCTTCGGTTTTTTTCAAGAAATCCACATCATATTTCACCAGGGCCCGAACTTGATTCATGTTGCCGGTGATACGGAAGACACCGATACCCCCGACCAATACCGTAACCAGGGAAAGGAAAAGAAACCCTCCGATCAGTTTCTTTCCAAGAGACACATTGATTAAACGATGAACACTCATTTCTCGACTCTCCATAGTAACGTAAGTAAGGCATATACACGGCAACCCGGGTTTCATCCCATGAAAAACGGATGATATTCGGAAGACACCGGCTCAAGTCCCGCCCCGTGCCGGACACGAAGATATACGTCGCCCGCGCACCGCAAGCCGCAAAAAACCGTTCCTCCATGTTTTTGCAACTATCGAGGTGCCGAATGCCGTCACGGGAATTCGTTTTGAAAAATTTCAATACCGTTTGATGCCGTCCGGCCGCCCGGGGCGTCCAACGATCGCGGTGCATATATTAATGGCGGATACTATTATGGATATGCGTCACGATTGCAAGAGGTTTTTGCTGATATTTCAGTTGTCTGGAGCCATGGCATTTTACTTTTCCCGGATCCTCCCGGAGCTTTGCTTCCACGCCGTGGATGTTCTTGATAAGCTCCGGGGCGGAACGTCCCTTGGGGCGCCCTAGGCCTGTGATCCCAACGAACGCTCCTTTTTAGGCTTCCATGGTCACATGGTCGAGGATGGTAATCATGCCGGTGCGGGCCGGCAACGCGGCGGTTGGTCGGGATCACCGGGTACAACAGGCGCCTGCCCATGTACACCGACGGAAGGAAGGCTCCCTTCGGGAGGCGCGTTTCGGTGTGCCGTGCTTTCTGGTTACGGCTTCCCGGGGGTTAATGCGCTTCTATATCGACAAGCTCCAACCGGGTCGGTGCGGTTGTGACGATTTTAAAATCCAGCCGGTATTTCGTGTCCTGTTTTACATCCTTAAAGCAGGGAACGTGAAACAGGTTGGTCAACAGGTCGTATGTGGCGCAGTTGTCCACCGGCGCGGGCGGCGGCTGGTTATCCTCGCAAAGAGCCAGACCGGCCTTATACCCCTCATCATATTTCGCATCCAGATCGGCCTGCAGGTATCCTCCCTCCGGGGGCGATTCGAGCTGCGCCCCGGAACATCCCTCCCTGTTCGTGAAGGAGCCCGTAAAGGTGTCCGGGCATTTGTCCCACGGGTCGATCACGCCGTCTTCGTCGGAATCAACGGCCCCGCCGGAGACCGTTACCGTAATCGTCATGGAGGTTTCGGCGGAACTGCCCGAACTGTCGTGAGCGATCAGGGTTACCGAATATGTTCCCCCGGCGGCATAGGCATGTACGGGGTTTTCATCGCCGCCGGACCCGCCGTCTCCAAAATCCCAAGAGTAGGTGTAGGGGGGAATTCCGCCTTCGACCCGGGGAGAGAATGCGATTTCAAGGGGGGCCGTCTCCTCTGTCGTAAAGGAAACGGCGAGGGGCGCGGGAGGCGTGCCCTCGAACGCATATACGGATCTCTGGGAAGAAAGGTAGACTGTCCCGTCGGCGCCGACGCTCAACTCCCTGTAAAGGTTGGCTCCTTCCAGTTCCCCAAACCATTTCGGAGTACCGTCGGGATTCAGGGCCTGCAGGCCTTTATCCTCCAGAAACACCAGGACGACGCCGCCCGGGCCGATTATCGGGGGGCGCGTGTTCTGACCCGTCTCGAGCTTCCATTTCAATGTGCCGTCCGGACTCAGGGCATGGAGGGTGTCGTCGCCCGGAATCGGGGTGGCGGGATTCTGGTTTGCGACCTCGGCTTCCGAAATAAAGTAGAGATTGCCGTCGTCATCCAGGACCGGAACCTGGTCGACCTTTTCTCCAATCTCGTATTTCCACTTCAGGGAGCCGTCCGGATTCACCGCGTACAGGATTTGCTCATCCGAAACCACGTGAAGGGTGCCGTCCCGGGAAACGACCGGAGGTGTGGCGGCCGCGGCTCCCATTTGGAATTTCCATGCGGGAGTCCCCTGGTCGGGCGTCACCCTTTGGAGAACACCCGACTTTGAAACCGTGTGGATCGCGCCGTCCGGTCCCGTTGTCATGTGGGCCGTCTCCTCTTCCATCGAAAGGGTCCACTTCTGCGAACCGTCCGGGTTGACGGCATAGAGGATATGCTGTCTCGCCACAAAGAGGGTGCCGTCCAAACCAATTTCCAGTTCCCGCAGCCATGGGCCGAAACCGGAATCCTCGGGCAAAAACGACCACTCCAGAAAACCGTCGGCGCCAACTGCATGGATGCCGTATCCCGTCCTGTCTGTTTCACCGTTTTCATCCGTATATTCTTCGATGGAGCTCAGAACATAAAGGATGTCGCCTCTGTAGATATATTCCGTGCTGAACCATAGCATCGGTAAACGCCATCTCTCTGTTCCGTCGGGATTGAGGAGGTAGAAATTGTAAATGTTGGTGTTCCAGCCAAGCCCCGCCGTAAAAAGGATGGTTCCGTCATTGTTGATGCGCGGCCTCAATGACACGGAGCCCCGGCAGGTAAAGGCCCACCTCGGCGAACCATCGGGGTTGAGCGCGTGGAAACGCTTCTCGTAGTATTTCCAACTCTCTCCCACGTAAACAGTGCCGTCGTCACCGGCAACGGGGATTCCGGAATAGAGCTGTGTCTTAAATTCCCACTTCATGTCTCCCTCTGCCGCCCGTGACACGGAAGATACGGTAAAACATAGACAAAGCGCTGCAAATACCAATCGTGCAAGATCCGCAAATCTGTTTTTCAGCATGGACTTTTCCCAATGGTTAGAGGGGTAAAAAAAACTGTGTAGATACCTCCCCGCGCCTATTCATCACGGGGAATGAAGAACTGTACTACAAACACAACCACGCCTCAATACGTAGAAATACCTGTTTTACTGTTTATGGGAAAAGTAAATGTCGCCTCCAGGAATGCGAAGCCGTATTACGTATTCATCAAGTCGGCACGGGATATCCTTGGAGGCGCCTTTGCGTTTGCTTGTTTTTTGATGCTGATCCGTACCTTGGAAAGTGCTTATTAGGGCTTCCGGTGGATTACCCGTGAAAAACAGTTCGCATCGATGAACGAAACTTCCGGGCGTCTCTGTTTCGCGGCCGCCGGGGGTCGACGGCGTATTGCCGTTTGACGATCTTCTTTTACCGCCTCCGGTAAGGTATTAGATGAAATTCGCGATTGCCTTTATTCCGACCGCATATGCCTTGATCAGGAGGTGTTTTTTCGCAATCGCGGTTTCAAGGTCTTCATTGTTATCGATAAAAAACGGCTCCGCGATCACACAGGGGGCGATCGTGTGACGAAGGAGAAACCCTCCTCGATCTTCCGAGGTTTTGGGCTTAATTCCCCTGTTTCTCAACCCCAGGGCATTAACCAGGTTCTCATTCAGGATTTCAGCCATGGATTTACCTTTTGTTGATCGGTGGTAATAGAGAACCTCCGTTCCGCTCACTTCGGTATTGAATGCGTTGCAATGAAGGCTGACGATGAAATCGGGGTTCAGCTCATTGAGGTCACCCGGCAATGAGCTGTAAGTGCGGCGATAGACCCGTTGTACTTCAACCCCGCCGACCTCCCTTTCGATCTCCATGGCGAGTTGATCGTTGAAGGCAAACTCGGTTGTTCCCGAAGATTTATTGGAAGCGCCCGGCGATGATTTTTTATGACCGATTACGAGAGCACATTTTTTCATTTCCATCTCCTTTCTTCTGTTAACGTCGCTATCCAAAAGTATCCCGGGCTTTCAAATCGACAATATCCGATTTGCGGTTTCATTAAGTTTCGCTGTTCGGTATGAAAATCGAAGGTTCGCGGGGCCGGTGGAAAACTAACTGTTCCCGGTCCGTGCGGCGGGCATGTTGCACGTCTTGAAATTGCCCGGCAGCAGGATCGGCCCGTCGTTATGGGCCTGCTGGAGTTCAGGCGAAACCCCATGACGGGTATCCTCAAGGTTTTTGGGGGAGGGGCAATTCCTTTAATTCAAGCGCCCTTCTTGATTTGCGTCACGTAAAACCATAGGGAGTGAAATAGTGGATGCGACAGGTAAGAGCTGAGTTCAGTATATGGAAAACAACCCCATAAATCAAGGCGCTTGATACGGCGAAACGGAAGCAGCCGATTTTTATTTTGTATGATATTTTGTTGGTGGTGGGTGAATAGTGTTTAGGCAGGCCAAAAAAATTAGCTTTGGTTGAACGGCGTACGGCACATATGATATCATGACGGGAAAGCGGGACAAATTCTAATTGAAAAACGATTGGAGTTTCCATGAAAACATCAGGTATAAAAAACGACATTTTAACCAAATGTTTGATAATTTTCACTGTTCTTGCGATCATGCCCTGTTTTTCCTCAACGGGACGCGCGGCTGTGCTGAACTCCGCCCAGGACGTTTACCGGGACGGCGACACCATTGCCGTCGGTGCCCCTCCGCCGCCGACGGGGCAGGATCAGTATGTCGGGTTTGCCGTGCCGGGATTCGATCTGCTGATCCTCGAGGATTTGAACAGCCTCACGCCCTTTGACGGCGTTCGTCTTCCGTTGTGGCGCGGTGGGGAGCGGATTCTTGAGGTGCCGGTGACGGAAGTCGTGCCCTTGGGACGCTATACCGTCTATCTGGTATACATTCCGACGGGAGAGGAGCCGCTGGGGGCATTGGCCGATGGGCTCGCAGCGGTGGAGTCCCTGGAGTTTACCGTTGAGGAAAAGTCCCCGGAGTGCGGCTACGCGGTTTCGTCAGGCACCGAAACCACCGTGGAAACTGTCTCGTTCGAAGCCTCGGGGGGCGGCGGTGATCTGAATGTGGAAACCCCGGACGGGTGCGCATGGGCGGTTTCCGTTGCATCCGGCGACTGGATAAGCATTACCTCCGGAGAAAACGGCACCGGAAACGGAAGCTTCGGCTACAGTGTGGCGCCCAACACCGGCACTGAAGCGCGAACCGGAACAATCATCGCGGCGGGGCTGACCATAACCGTAAATCAGGCCGGTGCCGTAAATACGGGAAACGGAACCCTGCCGGATCTGGCCGTGTTTACATTCGGCGCGGTGGAGAGCAAGACCCTGCCGGGCACCAGCGGCGAATTGGAGAGCGGTGTGTTTGGATGCGACGGGATTATAAAACCCGCGGATACCATCGGAGACCTGGCACTGGTGTCGCTGTTTTATCAAAACGGCTGTTATACCGACGGCCGTTACAACAACGGCAACTTCAGGGTGGAGCGGGGCACGGTCACGGGCGGTTCCGGCGGCCGGCAGCTTGCGGCCTACACCGTCCATGAACCCGCGAACAAGGCCTCTGAATTTCTGGCGTCGGACCATGCCGTTTTTTATCGTTTTCCCACCCGTGAAGATTATGCGGTATACCGTTTTTCCGACGGGAACATCTCCCTGCTTGCCGATGTCCCGGCGGACAGGATCGATACCGGAACCTTTATCAAGCTGGAAACCCTTCTTGGCTCGAGCATTTCAGGTTCCGTCACCTACCTGTTTGTCCCCGCCGCCACGCGCGTCAGCGTTTATACCGAGTTGAACCCGGGCGTGGAGGGCGCGCGCATCCAGAGCAATGAACTCGGAGACCTGCTGAAGTACCGCTACCGCATGGAGGGCACCCCCTTCGACACCCGAAACGGCTTTCCCAATGGTCCGAATACATGGGAAAACCGCTACAGCCCGAGGCGGAATTTCTTCCCGGTGGCCGAAGGAGGAGAGCTGGGCGTGGTGTGGCAGGACACGGGGGATATGTCCGTGCACTTAACCTGGCTTGGCGGTGAAATGACCGCTCCGGCGGATACCGTTCTTGCCAATGCCCGATCGGAGGTTTTGGCCGCCGCCGCAGGCGATGAAGGCGGCAACATCTACTACCTGACGATCCAGCCCGGGGAGGGAGCGGATTCCGATACGGCCAGGAGCGCCACGCTTTATAAGGCCGGCCGTAACGGAGGGGAGATAAGTTCCAGTATTCAGGATACCTCCAAGGACGGCTTGAACATGGTCACATTCACCGGCAACATCGGCTATACCGCCGACTTGAAATACGCCGGCGGCATGTTGGGGTTGATGCTGGGGCGCCAGATGCACCGTGCTTCCGACGGCCTCAATCACCAGGGGGGGATCGCGGTGGTGTTTGATGCCGAAACCCTTTCGGTGGTGAAAAACCATGGCCAGACCTCCGGGCACTCCTTCAGCAATGTGCTGGGCGTCAACGATGCGGGCGAGTTTGTGGGGATCGATCTGGGGGACAACTTCCCCAGGGGCGTGAACCTGCACCGTTTTGGCGCATCAAGCCTGAACTCCCGGGTGGTTTACACCTTCAAGACCGCCCACGGCACCAGCCCAACCAGTCCGGCGGGGGCGACGTACCCTTTGTACACGGAGATAAGCGGCGCGGAAAACTTTTATCAATGGTCCAACGACAACAACACCTATACCGAACTCGGCGGCGTGATCGAGGGGAGCGGTTCATACACGGTGGTGTTTGCCGGCGAGGCAAAAGAGGGGCGAGCCCTGGACAACGGTTTGACCGGAGAATATTTGAACGTTTCCCGCAACATCGGCCTTGTGCGGGTGGTTTCCGGCTTTCAGAGCAAGCGGTTCGGTGAATCCGCCAATGTTGTTACCGACGACATCATATTGAGCCAGGGCCCTGCGGAAACCGGTGGTTTTTATACCTTTGGCGGCGACTGGGCCGAACAGCGAAATACCGGGATCGTATGGCTGACCGACTACGACGATCCCGATACGGAGAATGTCTCCCGCCTGAAAACAGCGAAACTTGTCGGAGGCGACCTCCTGCTGCTGTGGGAAAAATGGACACCCACCGACTATGCCGGCACCTATGCCGTGAAGATCGATGAAGACGGAACCAGGATCGGCGACATCGTGGAACTCGGCGCCCATGTTCGCCTGAACCGGCGGGACGATCCTTTTGTCGTGGGTAACAAGGTTTTTCTTTTTTCCGGAGATGCGGCGGCCAAAACCCTGGAACTGGTGGTGCTGGAAGGCATTTAACCGTTTCATGCCGCCAATGGCCGCCGGTGCCCGAGCCCCGGGGGGGGAACGGCAAAGTCGCTGCGGGCCACGTCTCCGAGGACGTCGTACAGGGGCACGTCGTCATCATCGTATGAAAGGCCCTGGCGCCAAGGGGTTCTAAGGTGCTGAGGTGCCCCTTCCGGCATACCCCACGTTCGGTTCCGGCCCTCCGGCTTCCACGCAGGTGATGCCGTTAAATTTCTATATCTGCGTTGTCACAAACACATTGACGGGGCCTTTTTTTGAAAACCTCCGTAGTTCAATTCGGATGTAGCCGATCTGATCCTCTTTGCCTTTCAGCTCGGCTTTGTAGTCAATGCTGCTCCATATTTTTTCACCCAGCAAAGAAATACGCAGCGTAACATCCGCATATGATGTTTCACATATGCCCAGATCACAGGGGATAACGACTTTTTCTTTCGGCAAGATATCTTTTGCTGTTAAAGAGAAAGCATGGTTATCCGTTAATTTTTGTATTTCAGAGATAGGTAGGTGGCCCGTCATTTCAACGTCGTATCGGCCGGCCCTGTGTATTGCAAGGTCGTAACGTGTGTCGAAAAAACGTGCGACGGTGGCTTTCAGCCCTCCATGGAACAGAAAGAGGCAACCCTCCGGGGGCATGATTTTAATGTAATTCCCGAATGGTGTGTCGTTGAGGTGTGAGCGGAGGTGCGGCAAGCCTTTCTCACCCATCGCCATAAGTGCACATTTCGCCCTTTCTCTATTATTTGTCGTTTTAAGCTGTGGCAAAAGCATCTCGGCAAATATCGTCGATCTGTCTCCAAGGGCGGCGAGCGCAAGACAAGCCACTCCAGCGACATCACTTTCCGGGGCTGATTGTGACAATATAGTGTGGAGTGAGGGAATGAAGTTGGAATCAGAGCTCAACCAAGCAATCAACAATGCTCTAAGGGTTGAGTTATCGTCCACTGTGGGGTTGGACAAAATTTTCGAGGCACGGTCGGTCAGCGTCCTATCCATGGGATTATTGCTGTTACGGAGATTGCGAAGGGGGGTAACTTTAGGGTGCCATCCAAGTTGCAGGATGATATCAACCAATTCCTCATCAGTGCCGATGCTCGCAAGCGTTTTGATTGCCAAGGCTTGTTCTTGCAGTTCACCAGAATCCTGTTTCCCACTTGAATCTTTCGATATCGGCCGTCGTGCAATCTGGGTGAGCAGTTGGATGGTACGTGGATCAGGACGGAGAAATGCCCACCTCAACCCTCTGTGCCGCCCTAAATAGTGAGATGCACTCAGTTCCTGGTTGATAAGAGTAGTAATACCATCTCCACCGACGTGGATCAGGAAATGGCGTGCTTTTTCGAGAGTATGATCGTAATGTCGAGACAGGTGGGGTATTCTAGCGCATGCAAGCTTGGTGATCATGGCCTCAAGTTTGCCTCCGGCCTCGCGTGAAAGGAGTTCAAGAAGATCAGGGTGAGTGATATTCTTTAGCAATTCCAAGGAAGCAGTAAGCCAATTGGGGGCATTTTGGCATGCAGCTTCAACATGATGTTCCAAGTCATTTTCCAGTGACTTCAAATGGAACCGAAGCATTGCGTGATTTAGTTCATTGGCCCTGTCCGTGAAAAGAAGTTCGATAAATCGACGGCCTTCCGGTTCACCTTCCGCCATCTCAAATAGTTTTTGACGTGTTTGCTCAGGCATGGCATTAAGCAGCGGTGGAAGCCACCATTCGCGCCAGAATGCACGCTCCATTTCGGGTATTTCGCTCAATCGCTCCAAGGCCTTATCGGGGTCGAGTTTAACCAGGCTTGCAAATGCGGCGGCGCCGGCAAAATCTTCCTCTTGGCCAAGACAGCCGATCAACAGGTCCACCATCGACCGGTCAAAGAAGCGACCAATGCAATATAGAAGGCTGCGTCTGCGGTCAGCAGGCAGCTTCTGAAGCAACGAGTCCTTGAGCTCATGCCATAGAATTTCCGCACGGGGATGTTCAAGGCTGTTAAGCTGATAAGCCGGCTCGCTTACCCGTTCCCGGTTGGGGTCTGCCGTCAATATCCGTCTACGGAGCCAGTCCGGGTCAGTTTTGATCCCGGCGCGGAGTGCGGAAGCGCTTGCATCGTAATCTGAATGGCACCATTGACTATCAGGGTTGTCGATGAACTCGCAACGTTTGAGGTGGAGTTCCCAAATGCGGTCCAAAAATTGAGAATCTGGAACGGCAGTCGCCAGTTTGATGCCCACGGCCTGTTTGTCTGGTGAATGCGAATCAAGAAAGTCGGCTACCTTTTCCGTCAAATCTACAGTTTCTTGTGTCGCAATTGCAACAAGTCCCCGTGCGATAAGGGTAACCCTGTAATCCCCCTTGCCGGAATAGGTAATATTGTCAAGACGAGTCATCAACAGGGGGATTGCCCGAGCTCCCTGTGTTGGAAGATGGTGAACATAAAGATCAATACCATAGCTGCCGTATTGCCCGCTTTCTTCCAGTTGAGCAATAATGTTGGCTATCATATCCACGCTTTCAGGGTTGATTGAAACAAGCCAGAACAAATCCATCGGGACGTAGCCAAGTGGCCGGGTAAATTGACGAGTGTGAGAAACACTGCATCTCAGCATTAATTTCCCCACGTCATTGGGAGTTCGATTGCCCTTGCCAAGATCATCGGCAATTTTTTCTGCTGCCGCCCAGTTGAGCAGGCGATCATGTGCGAAGGCAACATGGCCACCTGTTTCGCACTGCAGCCAACCAGAAGCCTGAAGGCGGTCAAGGACAACTTCTTCGAGGCCGGTTTTAAACCATTTTGCCCTTTCGATCGGGTAGGATCGGTCGTCCAGAACCCTGGCGGCAATATGCAACAGAACGCCGTCGTCGCTGTTTCCTTGAGTGTACCTGCGTTTTCGTTTCCAATAAGCTTCGAAAATTTCGTACTCGCTATTTGGTGCGGTACGGAAAGACTTATAGGGAAGATCGAGGTAGAGGCCCGCCAGTATGGGCGCGCGCAATAATTTTTGCAGGTCGTATGGTAAATCAATCCAATTACGGCCTCGTTTCACAAACAGTGCGTTTACCTCATCATCGGAAAATTGCCCGACCGAATGTATGTGGATTGTTTCGTTCGCATCTTGTTCCAGAGCCAAAGCCACCGTGGATGGCAAAGACACAGCAAGGCGCATGCCCCAACGCTCCCATGGATGCTGAACGAGCTCTCTTGCAGTGTCAATGTCCTGCACGTCGTCGACGAGTATGGTGAGCCACGGCATTGCTGCCTGCGGTGCCAACTCGCGATAGTGGGCTGTCAATGCAAAAGGTGTTTTTTCGTTGGTCCCCCCAAGTCCCTCTTGCCAAACCACCTGCATCGCCCGTGACAGTGTTTCTTCCGCCTCCCTGGCCGGGTTGACCCAGACCACCGCATGACGGGACTCGGCCAGTTCCTGTGCAATTTTTGAGAGTTGCCACGTTTTTCCAACGCCACTGTCGCCCGAAATGAGCAGCACAGCTTTATCAGGCGGCCATTGCGGTCTTTCTCGGATGTCCGGTTCGGGGCGATATCTGAAACGGTTTGTTTCTTTGCTGATAAAGGATGCCAACGTCTCGTTGAGCGACGCCAATTGTCGCATGCGATTTGGTTCGAGCCCGGCTTTTTTAAAAAGGATATCCAGATTCTCCACGTCAATGCAGGTTTCCCCTGTTTTTAGCCGCTCCATGAGTAGACCCACTAATCCAAGGCGCGCTCTTTTCTCATCGCCTAAATCGTGACAATAACGCCGCAAAATTTTCTCTATGTCGTGGGCACGATGGTCGGCATGCACCTCGAATTCCATCTCGAATTTTGATAGCATGTGGATTACGGTTGCTTTGGGGGCCACTGGTTGGATACCCGAGGAGCGTGTGGTTTGTTTCACGATATGAAGGAACAGTTTACGGAAACTCGTCGGCAGGCCGTTGCCGAATTTGTGGACCTCGGTTTCGTCCAGCTCTTCTGGATTTGAGGTTGAACGAACCGCTGAAAGGAACTCTTCGAAGCTGCCGAGGCGCCCTTTTCAGCCATCTGTGACAAAACGATATCTGGCATTATGTATCGGCGGTTCCTTTACCGCTTTACGCAAGTCCGGCAGAACATTATCTATTATTTTCCGGACGGACAATGTTCCGCCTGGTCTGGCTTTGTATTGCTCAACAAGATAAAGACCGGCAGCCTCGCAACGGGCATCGCCACCGTCTTTGGGTTCCAGTATTATGCGTGCATCAGCGGGAACAGTTGTTTTTGAAATTTGTCTTTTCATGTGTATCTCTGTCAACCATCCTAAATGACAAAGAATCTGGAACAAGAATCCATTTATTGCAGCAGGGCCACCAGGCTGAACCATTCAGATCTCCAATGAAGGCAAGTTTAGAGACGAAACTTTATTAATAATAGAAAAAATGTGTCGGGTTGCACTTTAATAGCCTGTTTTTACATAGAATATTGAAATGCTCAAGTCTAAAAGGCAACTTGTGTTGGTTATTTTACCAATGTGAATCGGTGGCGCAAAGTAAGCATCTTGCCGTGCGGAAAGGGGGGGGGATATGAAAGTATCGTTTTGTTTACTTATGGGGGATAGGGGGAAGAATGGGTCAGGCATACCCAATAACCATTCTTTTCCCGACAACAGCCATCGCCTTCTCAATATTGACAATTTTTGACTGGTATCGAGGATTAAGCAAGCGTCTCCCCACTGCCTCGGAAACGCCGAGTTTTCTTGCAAGGGCTGCCTTGCTTAAGCCAATCTCTTTAGTGGCAACATAAAGAGCGGCCTTTGCGGCTATCAGGGCCGGCGGCACAATCGGGACCTCGCCTTCAGCCGGTGGACTTGGAACAGGGATGTCCTCGTTGTCGACAATGCACGATGCCAGTGCCTCGCCAAGACAGTCAACCGCTTCCTCCAAGGCTTCTCCGTACGTGGTGCCGTCGGTAAGCGCGTGTGGAATATCTCTGAAAGATACCGTGAAAAAACCTTCTTCTTCTTCAATTTTTACTGGATAAATAAAATCCATTTAGATGCCTCGTTTATATGTCATTTTTATTTATGCCCAGTTGTGTGAGCATCTTGTTCAGGAGCCCCGGTCCGATCTCTTTTTTAAGATCTTTGATCGTTGTCTTTTTGCCGTTATACTTCAATGTTGCGTGGCTACCTTTGCCGTGTGCAACTCAAGTGTTTTTCCTTTTTTCCCGGCAAGTTTCTTTATTTTCTTAAGAAGCTCGTTACCGTTCATGTGTTTAGGGTCGTACAGAAATGTACGCATGTCAAGTGGAGAGTGTACACTTCATATATGTTTTATTGGATTCAATCGGCAAAAGGTTTGGCGTGGCCGTGCGCGATCAGAAAATCTGTTGCCCGGCCAAGTCTTTGTGGAACCGGAATTTCCCGGTGCGTATATTCTGCCGGCGTGACTCGTTTGATTGCTCAATAAAGCCAAGATGACAGTTGAGCTTGATTGCTCGGTACCGTCAAAAGCGATAACTGAGCCCGGCAAGCCAGGTAAGCGGGGGCGCCGGGTAGCCGTCGCTGTAAAAATAATCCTCATCCAAAATATTGTTCAACTGGCAGAACAATTCGCAGTCCCGGTGCTTGTACTCTCCCCGGATATTTCCGATAAAGTACTCGGGAACCGATTTCGAGTGATCCGAACGGGTATAGACCTTTGACGCGTACTTCAATCCAAGTATTACCGAAACCGAGGGCAGGGGCGCGTAGATAAAGTCGGCATTGGCCCGGTGCTTCGCCTTGGCCGAGAGCTGAAGGCCGGTCTCCTCGTTCCTTGCGTCCAGGTAGGTATAGGAGGATTTCACGGTGAGGTTGCCGGCGGCCTTCCACTCCAGGGAAAACTCGGCCCCCTTGTAGGTGACCTTGCCGAAGTTTTGGTACTGACCGATACCGCCGTCCCCCCTTACGTAGGTGATCCTGTCGGTGATCCGGTTGTGAAAGATGGAAACGGTGCCCGACAGGGCCGTGTTGGCCTGGAAGGAGAGGGAGACGCTGAGGTTGTCCGCCGTTTCCATGTCGAGGTCCGGGTTGGGGATGGTGGTGCTGGATTCCCGGAACCGGTGGTAAAAGGAGGGGGTGTTGTTGGTGCGGTTGGCCGAAAACTCCACCGAGTACGCATTCCGTTCAAAGGCGAGGCGGAATTCGGGGTTGAAGGCCGTGTCGAAATCGGAATAGCGATTCACGCGGAACCCGAGATCCATGGTGAGGGGCTTCCAGGGCGTTTTGAACCGCTTGGAGGAGAAGACCCAGCGGCTGTTTTCATCCTGGTCCTCGATTGCGTTTCCCGATGCCCACGACAGGCTCATCCCCGCCCCGCAGGTGATATCTCCCCAGTCCCAAAGGGGCAGGGTGGTTCTCAGGTCCTGGATGAGTTCCGCGACCCGCAGCCGGTTGTCCAGAAACCGGTCCGGATCGGTATTGATCACCTCGGCCCGGGTATAGCTTGTCCTGCTCCTCCATTTTCCGTAACCCGCCGTCAAGAGGTAGGAGGCGTTGTCCTGCTCCTTTCTTGCATGGGCGCGGGGATAGTCGGGAAGTCCGGGCACCCCCTTTTCCTCGTCCATGTAATCCGCCGAAAGCGTCAGGAACCTATCCTTTCGGGGCCTTACGCTAAACTGCATGCCGGCTCGCCGTTTCTCCTTGTCCATATTGTCCCGGAAACCTTCGGCCGTGTAATAGCCCGCCGAAACCCCCGCGCCGAACCCGTCCTTTCCCGCGGAAAGATCCGAATTCGCGGAAAAGGTCCGGTGGTTTCCGGCATAGGTGGTAACGCGGCCCCGGAACTCCCCGATTCCGCCGGTGGTGATCAGCACCACCCCCCCGCTGGAATCGTCCCCGTATGCCACGCCCCCCTTGCCCTTGAGAATCTCGATCCTCTCGATGTTCTTCAGGGAGACCGTGTCCCACTTGATGCCCCCGTGGGTGGAGGTGGGATCGTTGATGGGGCGACCGTCCACGAACACCTTTACTTTGGAAGAGCCCCTGATGGAGAGGGAGGAATCACCGGCCTTGAGCCCGGGCACCTGGTTGAGCAGGTCCTTGATGTTCACCACGTTGAATGCCTCGATATCGGCCCGGGTCAGCACCACCCGGTCCGATGCGGCGGCATGACGGATGCCGTGCATCAGCATCAGGATCAGAAATCCCAGGACAAGAACCGCCCGTGAGCGAGATGCGGCATAAACCGTGGTGGAGAGGGATGCTGAAACGATCATCTTAAGCCTTTCGGGGGGATGGGGTCGGTCCTGATCAATACGCTGATATGGGGGTCGGACCTAAGTAATGAGTTGTTATCATTTAATAAATTTTGAAGGGCAGCCTTTTTTAAGCCCTTAAAAATTCATTTTTAGAGGCAAAATGGGCGGTTTAAGGAAGTGAGCGCCACGGTTTTTGTTCAGCTATAAGGGGCTTGGAAATAAGATCCACAAAATAATTAACCTGTCCCCTTTTTCGATTTTCCAGGTGTCGCTTTTTGACGGCGAAGCATTGAACAGGGGTGGAATAATTTAGCTCACTATCCATTAAACACAGCTTTTGGGTATCCAAAATACCGCTCTAAGGTCATATTCGAAGCTGGATATATTAATAATATTCGTGATTACGGGTGGTTAGTTGGGTCCGACCCCAAATTCCAACCAAATTCACAAATTCCAAATTCCGGCAAAGTGCAAAGTGTCCGACTCCAAATTCCAAAATCACCGGGAGCGTTTTATTCGATATTTACCATAATCGCGGTTGATTAGCTATGCTGTATCCCGAACTCAAAAAGAAGAAGGCCCGGAGGAATAGTGAGGAGAGGCGTGAATCCTCCGGGCCCTTTTCCGGAAATCCGGAAACTGTATTTTTCTTAGAACGAGTACGAGATACCCGCAGCAACGGTTCTTCCGGCGGCCGGGTAGTAGTAGTTCTTGCCGTAGCTGGCGTATGCGTAACCGTCGTACTCCTTGTCCGTGAGGTTGTCCACGGCGATAAACGCCTCGAACGCCTTATGCTTCATGCGGAGCTTGGTGTTGAACAGGGTGTAGCCCCCGTAGCTGCCTGTGTTGACCTTGTCCATCTCAAAGGAGCTCTGGAGGGTCATGTTGACCTGCCAGTTGAGCTCGCCCCCGTTCCACTTGCAGAGGCGGGTGTTCAGGTCCGCAGAGAGGGTGTGGTAGGGGGTCTTGGAGAGGCGGTTGCCGTTGATGTTCACCAGGGTGGACTTGGTGGCCTTGGCAAGGTAGTCTTCGGCGTAGCGGGCGTCCGTGTAGGTGTAACCGATGCGGTAGTTCATTATTTCCAGGGGCGCGCCCATGAGGGAGATCTCGACGCCCTTCATGGTGGCCTCGCCGATGTTCTGCTTACCCATGTACTTGCCTGTCTCGCTGTAGGCCGTGTCCAGCAGGTCCTCGATCTCGATGCGGAAAACGGAGAGGTCCACGTTCAGGTATTTGGACTGGCTCCAGCGGAAGCCGGCTTCATACTGGGTGAACTGTTCGGGCTCGAGGGTGTAACCGTTCTTGGCCGAATGGCTGCCGCTGTAGTAATAGTCGTAGACGGTGGGGGCGCGGTAGGATTCGCTGTACCCGGCATAGAAACCCAGGGTCTTCACGGGCTGGTAGTTTACGCTGATGCGGGGGTTCCATTTGTCGTAGCTGGGGGTCTTGTCGTAGTCGTACTTGCCGCCGCTGGAAAAATCGTAATCCGCGTTGTTGTCGAACTTGAAGTGGTCGTAGCGGATGCCGGCGGTGATGGTGAGGTTGTCCATGGGCGAGAACTCCTCCTGGAGGAAGAGGCCCAGCTCCGTTCTCTTGAAGTCGCCGGTTTTCTTAAGGTCGGGCTTGGTGTAGGGGGCGCCGATGGCCTTGGACGCGGCCTTCACGGTTTCAAGGTCGCTCTGGTCGTTGTCGTAGTCGAATCCCACGGAGAGGTTGTTCTTCCTGCCGAAAACGGGTTTCTTCCAGGTGAAGATGCCCCTTGCGCCGAATACATCCTCCTTGAGGTCCTCGCGGTAGGGGGTGGAGGTGGCCAGGAGATAGTTTTCGAAGTTCTTGTCCCGGTTCTTATAATAAACCGTTGCGCTGACGTCAAAGGCCTCCTTCTTTGTCTCCAGGTTCATGCCGGCGATGATGTCGGTGTTTTTCGTGTCGCTGTAGTCCGGGGTTTGCCGACGGTCCTCCTCCCTTTGGGCGGCGGTGAGTTTTTTGGCGAGGATACGCTCTTTTTCACCGGCGTTGAAGTAAAAGCCCAGGCGGGTGTCGTCCGAGAACCAGTAACCGGCCTCCCCGTTGAAGAAGAAGCTGTCCAGCTCGGATTCGTCACGGTAGCCGTCCTGGTCCCTTTTCTTGGCGCTCACGGAGTACTCCCATTTCTCGAGTCCCCCCGCAACCCGGGCGGAGTATCGTTGATCGTTGCCCTCGCCGATTGCGGCCGAAACGTTTCCGGTGCATTTCTCACCGGTTCTCCTGGTGGTGATGTTGACAACGCCCCTGGAGGAATCGCCGCCGTAAAGGGCGGACATGGGACCCTTGACCACCTCCACGCGGGCCACGTTGTCAACGGGGATGCTCTCCCAGTCCATGTATCCGAACTTGCCCAGGTTCATGGGGATTCCGTTGAGAAGGACCAGGGCGCCGCCGCTCATGCCGATGCGGGTGCCCCTCAAGGAGATCTTGGGCTCAAGGCCCGAGGAGTCGGTCATAAACGCCCCGGGGATCTTCACAAGGATATCGGGCAGGGTCTTCACGTCCATGTTCTTGATGTCTTCCGCCGTGATGACCGAGATATTGGAAGGGGTCTCGATCACGCGTTTTTCCGTGCGGGTGGAGGTGATGACCATGTCGTCCATGTACTGGACGGCGGGTTCTTCGGTTTTGGGCGCTTCTGCCCATGAGGGCCCGGCCATGATGAGGGCGCACAACAGGGCGGTGCAGAGTTTTCCGAGGGTTTTCAACTTTTTTCTCCTTTGATAAGGGGGTTATAAAATCTGGGCCCGGAAAGGAGGGGAGGACGAAGGCTCCATGGTGGAACAGCCCCCGGTCCCTTCCGGACGGACGTTTGTATATGCTTGAATCTGCCTGAGAAGGTCGGACAGATCCCGGCAGGGGATGGGGGCCGGAGAGCGGCGGCCTATAAGGTTGGCGCTCCCCGGATGGAGATCGTTCGATTTTCTCAGGGAGAATACGGGAACTCCCCATTCAAGGGCGTGGGAGATCAGACGCAGGTTGGCCCTGTTGGGCCTGCTCACGGTAAACCCGGCATCAATCAGAAAATCCGAGGTCCTGACCAGGGGAATGGCCCTGTCCACGTCCGCCTCGGTGATCTCGGCCATGGCGGGCACCGTCTCCCCTGTCGCGGACAGGGCCGAGGCAACGTGGCGGTCGATGTCGTTTTCATGGAGCACCCCGGTGCGCAGGGCAAATCCGTTCCTTGCCAGAAGGCGAAAGACCATGCTTCCGCTGCCCATTCCGGCGGCAACGAACGCGGTCCCCCGGTTTTCCCGTCCCCTGATCTCGATGCTCCCCAAGTGGGGGGAGAAGCTCATTCCCGAAAGGTCGTAAAGGTCGTCCACCCGCTCCTTTCCGAGCACCGTTTCCGGCGTGCCCCAGGCGGTGATGCCCCCGTCCTTTACCATGGCCACCCGGTCCGAGAGCTTTGCCGCGATATCCACATCGTGGAGGGAGGCAATGGCGGTGATCCCCTTTTCCCGGCAGAGGCTTCCGATGATGGTCATCACCTCCAGGCGGTGCCGGAGGTCCAGGTGGATGGTGGGCTCGTCAAGGAGGATAAAGCGGGGCTCCTGGGCAAGGGCCCTTGCAAGGAGCACCTTCTGCCGTTCCCCGTCGCTCAGGGTGGAGAGGAGGCGCTTGGAAAGATCTGCCGCGCCCACTAGATTCATCACCTCGGTGACCACCGCATGATCCTCCTTTCCCAGCCTGCCCCGCCGGTCCGTATGGGGGTAGCGGCCCATGGCCGCGAACTCGTATGCGGTCAACAGCCCGGGGGAGAGCTTGCCGGTGAGAACCACCGCGAGAATTTTGGCCCGCTCCATGGGGCGGAACGCCAAAAGGTCCTTCTGCTCGATCTCCACGGTGCCGCCCAGGGCGGGGAGCAGTCCCGCTAGGGTTCTGAGCAGTGTGGTTTTTCCGGCACCGTTGGGGCCGAGCAGGGAGATAAACTCACCCTTGTGAATCTCCAGGCAGAGGTTGTCCAGGACCTTTTTGGCGTCGTAACCGACACTGAGCTCCCTGATGTTGAGGATGTGCCGATCGTCATTGGGGTTGTTCCCGGCTGATCTCTCCTTCGCTTTGATGGGTGCCGTCGGCTCGTTGGAAGTCAGGGTGTCGAAAGCTCCGGTTGCCGGGGAATTGCTTTGGGATTCCTCTGAGTTTACGACCTCCAGATCTCTTTTTGAACCCGGGCGCGCCTTCCTGTTTTTTCGATTAAGGGGAAAATACCGGGATGGATTCATTGTACGCTCCTCCGTTTAACCAGGAGCCAGATTACCGTTGGCGCACCGAAAAACGCTGTGACGGCGCTGATGGGAAGTTCCTGGGGTGAAAAGATGGTCCGGGCCGCAAGGTCGCAGATACTGGTGACGATCCCGCCGGCGAGCATGGCCCCGGGAAGGAGCAGGCGGTTGTCCGATGTTGCCAGCATCAGCCGTGCCAGATGGGGAACGGCCAGCCCCACGAAGCCCACGGGGCCGGCAACGGCGGTGACCATCCCGGCAAGGGCGCATGCGGCAAGGAGAATCAGAAGCCTGAAAACACGGATATCCACCCCCATGGTGGCAGCGTAATCCTCCCCGAGGAGAAACGCGTTCAGGGGTTTGCCAAGGGCGTAAACCAGAAGGAGGACCATTCCCCCGAAGAGGATCAGGAGTTCGATCTCGGCCCACTTGAACCCCGAGAAGCTTCCCATCTGCCAGAGCACGAACCCCTTGATCTTCTCCTGCTCGGCAAAGGCCACCATCACGTTGGTCACCGCGTGGCAGAGGTAGCCCACCATAAGGCCGGTGATCAGGAGGGTTGTGCCCCCCCGCACCCTGGATGCAACGGCAAGGATCAGGAGCATGGTTCCGAAGGCCCCGGCAAAGGCGGCAAGGGAGGTCACGAACGGGGTGACCGAGGAGAGTCCCAGGGTGAGGCTGGTGAGGAGCACCAGGGAGGCGGTGAGGGTCGCCCCCGAGGAGATGCCCAGGATAAAGGGCCCCACGATGGGGTTCCTGAAAAAGACCTGGAGAAGAAGGCCCGCCGTTGCAAGGTACGCGCCGCCGATGATCGAGGCCACGGCCCTGGGCAGGCGGATCTTCCAGATAATGGTCCACCGGGTGATGTCCCAGCTTTCGCCGGTGAGGATCTCCCAGAGTTCGTCAAGGGGAATGGGAACTGAGCCGGATACCAGGTTCAGGCCGAAGGAGACGACCAGAACAAGGGTTGCGAGGGCAAAGATCAGCTTCCGCTTTTCCCGGATGCGGGCCGGGTCGATTGAGATCATGATTCTTCCTTGGGCAGTTCAATGAAAAATTGACGTTCGAACCCGGGGAACAGCTTCGGGTGGATCAGTGCCGCTATCTCGAGGGCGATCTCGTCCAGCCGGTCGATGGACTGGGCGTAATGGGGGAGCGGGGAAAAGACCTGTCCCTTGTCCAGGGGGCCGATGCCCGCGAGCATGGGGTTGGTGACGGCAAGGGCCTCCTTTGAGGTGGCGCCGGTTTTGGGGGTGCGATAGGTAAAGAGGATGTTTGCCCTGTTTCCGCTGGAAAGGAACCTTTCCAGTGTGATCTCGATTCAGGAGGCACCCGCCACATCGTCGAACAGGTACTTGCCCCCCGCCATCTCCACCATCTGGGCCACCCACGAGTTTCCGGGCTCCACCCGGACCCGTTTTTCGTAGATATCCCCCCACATCACCGAGGGTTTTTCCGGGACGTGGCGGGTGATGTTCCGGATTCGGGTCAGGGCCTTTCTCACCCTCCCGGCAAAGGCGTCGGCCTCCTTTTCCCGGTCGAAGAACTGTGCCATGAAGCGGGCATAGCGGATGCGGGTGTCCAGGTTCATGGCCTCGGTGCCCGATGTGATCACGCAGGGGATGCCCAGCTCTTCCAGCATGGGCAGGACGCTCTGGTCCCATGTAAAGACCAGTTCAGGGCGAAGGGCGTTGAGGCGCTCGAAGTCCACGGCGCCGGGATTGCCGATATGGTGCACCTTGCCCCGGTCCATGGCGTTTGCCACCTCGGGAACGAACCAGCGCTCCCGCTCCTTGGTGACCCCCACCAGGACATCCTCCACCACCCCCAGAACCTTGAGCATTCCCGTATCGTAGCCCGAGTAGGCCACCACGCGTTGCACCGGAACGGGAACGATCCTGTGTTTCTCATAACCTTCGGGAGCCTCTTGCCCCCGGGGAATCAGGAGGAGCTTGCGGCCGGCGCCGTCGCGCAACTCCTTCACGCCGTTATCCATGGACCGGACGGAAAACTCCCCGATGGCGACAAAGGGTGTTTTCCCATCGGGAGAAGGGTCGCAGCCTCCGAGGAGCCAAAGGGCGCACAGGACGCCCAAGGCTGCCTTAAGGGATGCTTTCATCTTTTTTCCGTTCATTGATTTCTTTCCTTTTGGGATACGTTTGTCCGTCGGGAACAGGTCCCGCTCGAGGTGGTCTGTTGGTTTTGAAAGTTTCTCTCGCTTCACACCGCGAGGGTTCATCCGCCGTGAACACGCCCCGCTGGAGGTGTTCGGTTGTTTTTGAAAGTTCCCCGTGCTTCACACCGCGAGGGTTCATTCCCCGGGAACACGTCTCGCTTGAGGTGGGCGGTTGTTTTTGAAAGCTCCCCGCTCTTCACACCGTGGCGTTTCATCCCTCGGGAAAGGGGCGGGAGCCACTGGGCGGCGTAGAGGATCAGGCCCGCCGTAAACAGCAACATTCCGGTAAAATAAAAATAGACGCCCGGGTCCTTCCGGGCGGTGATTTCGATATAGGGAGTGCCGGACATGGTCCGTTTCCGCATGGGAGAAAAACCGTCCATATGGATGGTGAGTGCCCCCAGGCGGATCGGACTGTTGAGGGAGATATCCTTTACAACGGTCCTGGTGCCGTCCTGGATACGGAGCCGGGCATCCACATGGATAACCCGGTCCGTCATGGATATCATCCTTCCTTCCTCGTAATACCGAAAGGTCAGCTCCGTAAGGGTGAGGATATGGGAGGATTGGGGCAGGGGGGTTGCCCTTTGGGGCAGAAGGATCTTGTGGGAAAAGGATTGGGGAAAGTGATAACTGACCATATAGCCGGCAAGCATCACGACCAGGGCGTAATGCATGATATGCGGAGACAGCTTTGTCAGGAAGAGGCCCCGGCGTTTTACGAGCGAGGGGGTGCCCAAGAGGAGTACCACCTTTTCGGTGGTGCAGCAAAGGGTGTTCAGGCAAAGAAGGGTGAGAAGAATCAGCATAAGGAAAAACCACCCGGTTACCCCGATATGGGTGACGCCGTATGTCGTTGCCCAACTTATAAGGCCCGTCTTGTTCAGGGGGCGGAAGATGCCCGCATGCCCCGAAAGGCATAAATATCCCCACCCCAGGTCGGCGGCAAGGAGAAGAAGGAGGACCACGGTGAGATCCACCCGGCAGAGGGTTTTGAAAATTTTCTTTGAAAGCGTTACCATGGTAAAATCGGCGCCTCCCAGGGACCTGTTTCCGGCAGGCAGTTCATGACAAAGATCACGGCCGCTCCTCCGGCGGCAAACGAAAGCCGCCTCCTTTCGTTCCACCATTTCATGAGGTGGAGGTGAAGAAACGCGCCGTAGTAAAACCATGTGGTCAGGGTGGTGGTAATGGCCGGATCGTCCCAGACCACCGGGCTCCCCCAGCCGAGGTAGCTCCAGGTTTCGCCGGAGAACATGGAAAGGGTCCAGAGGGTAAAACCCGCCACGATCCATGGGACGACCCTCTTTTTTCCGGTGCCCGGATCCATGTTGTCGTAGTCGCGAAGAATGACCCAGGCATATGATGCCCCAAGGAGCAGGCAGGCCTTTCCCGCCGCCCCGAAGAGGAAAAATCCGTGGGCGAACATGGAGGCCGACAAGGGGAAGGGGAGGTAAAAGTCGTTGGGGAACATGGCCGCCGTAAAGCCGAGGATCACCAGGGTTGTTGCCGCCGGGTACAGTACATCCGCTTTTGATGCGCGTGTGACGGCAGTCGCCGGATTGTCGGATACCGAGTTGACGTATGTTGCGCCTTCTTTTGTCGCTGCCGCTGCGGGATTTGCGGGGCACGGGGTGGTTGATGCACTGCTGCCCGGCGGTGGTGCAGTCAACGAATTTGAGGCTTCCCGCATGGATTTTCGGGGACTTGTGTCCGAAGAAGTGCGTGACGCGTCCGGCCGGGCCGGGTGATCTCCTCTCGTAAGGGGGGAAGTAAAGGCAAGGAATCCGAAAAAGAAACAGAGAAAAGGAATTCCCTGGTACATGGGCATCATGGGCCATGCGTGGTAATAGCGTAGAACAACGGAAATCAGGTTCAGGGCGATGCCGGTTCGGATAAGGGCGATTGCCGTTTTTCTATTGGAGAGGAGAAGTGCTGACCAACCTGCAACATAGAGCAGGACGGCGGCAAAAAATAGGTTTCGGTAGAAAAAGACCACGTTTTCCCCACAAATAATCGCTTTTTCGATACGGCGAGGTGGAGGCGTGGCGAAACCTTTCCCAGGGGGATGAATCAACCGAACCCGGCCCCGTCATCGAAGGCGCAATTCAGGTTTTCGTCTTCGAAAGGTTTCCTGGCTCGTGGATCGTTCTACCGGCCGTGCCTTCCCGTTCCCATTTGGAAACAGTGGCATAATACGGCTTTCGTCCCCACTCACAGTGGCGGGCCCGCAACGGTTTTTCACCGTTTTCCCTTTTAAGCCCCGGAGGGGCAACGAAGACGGGAGTTGTTGTTGTTTTTCTCTTATGGAATCGGCCCGATTCCCTTCGGGGGGCCGTTTAGAGAAATTGCTCTCTACTACATTAACTTTTGCAAAGTCAACAAAAAAGAGAAAGAGTATGTCGGCTTTTAGTCAGAGATCCATGGTATCCGTTGAGACCGGGAATTTGTGTTTCGAGTGATGTCGAAAAAATGTTTACCGTGCGAAACCGAGCAGTTGTTGGCTGAGCGAAATCGAAAAGTTGTTTGGCGAGCGAAATCGAAAAGTTGTTTGGCGAGCGAAACCGAAAAGATGCTTGCCGAGTCAAACCGTAAAAATGTTTGCCGAGGGGCGCGGTGTTGTGATTGCAGCCCTTTCGGTTACCTTTTCTCCGGTGTCCATGGGGGGGACGGACTTGGTTCGACGGATGATGATATGGGGTGTTCCCCGATTTGCGCCGGGGAAAGAAATACGAAGTTCCAATCCGGGCGAGTATGGTGAAATCTATCGAAGATCAAGGGGCTTGGATGGCCTTTGGAGGGGGGCGGCCTCTTGCTGCTTATGCTGACGACTCTTTTTGATTATAGGGTGTCTTCTGTGCAAAAAAAGGCGGTGCGCCGTTTTTTTTTTACTTGACACGACCGATGAAATATACTTTCTTATGGGCACATAATTCTTCGGGTGCTCGTTGCGAGCATAATAGGGAACATCCGTGAAAATCGGAGACGGGCCCGCCGCTGTGACCGGGAACGAAGGCCGTATGATGTCACTGATCCGAATGGGTCGGGAAGGCGCGGCTGGTAGAGTGATCCGGAAGTCAGAAGACCTGCCTGAAGAATGAGCCCGTATCTCGTGGACGGAGAGCGGCTCAATGGTCTGTCGGGACAAAAAAGGGATATCCCCGGATCGATTTTTTATAATCGGTTCGGGGATTTTTTATTGGAAAAGACTTCGCGGCCGTGCGGGGCTTTTGCCTGTCCGGAGGAGGGGGAAACGGGGCCGATGGCTGAAACGAGTCTTGAAATCGCGCTCATTCACATGGCGGTACGCTACAGAAGGGTAACGGAGAACCGGCAAAGGCTGATCGATCTGAACCGCGAGGCGGCAAAGGCCAGCGCCCGCATCATTCTCAATACCGAGATGGGGGTTTCCGGTTATGCTTTCGATTCCAGGAAGCAGGTGGCGCCCCTCACGGAAACGCAAAGGGGAGAGACCATCCGCGAACTCTCGAAGATTGCCCGGGAGTACGGGGTTTATATCGGGGTGGGGCTTGCAGAAAGAGATGAGGGCACGGATATCTTCTACAACAGCGCCTTTATGCTGGGCCCCGAAGGGCGCACCCTTTCAAGGTACCGCAAGGTGAACGCGGAACTGCGATGGGGGTGCCCGGGCAGACCGCGCCAGGAGTCGGTGGCGGATACCCCATGGGGACGGATCGGTATGCTGATCTGTTCGGATTCATACTACGGATTGCTGCCGAGAACCGCGGCCCTGAAGGGGGTTGATCTGCTCTGGGTGCCGGCGAACTGGCCCCCGGGAGAGCTGGACCCCATGGAGATCTGGCGGGCACGCGCCATGGAAAACGGGTACTACCTCGCCGCTGTGAACCGCACGGGAAAAGATCGCCGTATGGACTGCCGGGAGGCGTGCAGCTGTGTTTTCGACCCCGAAGGGGCCATGATCCTTGCGGGGGCCTGTGCCGAATCGAAAATCTATACGGTTTCCCTTCCACTGGATGGAAAGGGGAAGATAAAGAGCCGCCGGGAGCTATGCCTGAAGGGGCGGGAACCCCGCTATTACGAGAACATGTACCTGAACTTGCGGCGGATCAGGGACCTGACGGAGTTCTTCGAACTGCCGCCGCCGGGACTTCTCACGGTGCACTCCATTGTTCCGGAAAAGGAGGTGATGCTCCCCTTTCAGGTGGAGCACATGCTGGAGGAAGTCGCATTGAAGGAGGGAGCCAATCTCTTTCTGCTTCCCCCCATGGAAAAAATGGCGGTGGAGCTGGACAATCTTTCACGGCTCGCAAAAAAAAGGGGGATTGGAATCTTCACCCGGTACCATGACGGATCGCGTGACTGCTTTTTCCTTGCCACGCCGGAGGGGGGCAAGACCTACTCCTCGGTAAAGAAGGGAGCCTTTCCCACGGCCTGTTACGGACCGGCAAAGATCGCCATGTTCTCCTATGAAGCATTTTCCCATCCCGAGCTTGCGGTGAGCTATGCAAAACAGGGGTGCGATATTGCCCTGCTCTCGGAACCCCTGCTGAACAAGGAGATGGCCCTTCTTGCGGGGGTTCGTACCATCGAGAATCTTGCGGCGGGGATTTGCGCGGGAAACGGGGCGGTGGTTTGCGCAACCCCAAGGGGATATGAAAGGTGGAAGGGAAATGTCTCATGGAAGCCCGGCATCCACGCCTTCACCTTCAACACGGCCCGGACCCGGGACAAATGGTTCCAGGATCATGTGGATTTCGATCTTCTGCTCAGCAGGGAAAAGCCGTGGGAAGGGCATCCGGCCACCCGGAAACACCCCTGACGCGTCGGACGTATAACAAGTATTTTTTTTAAGGAGAACCTTCAGTATGAAAACGCCCATTGTCCTCTCGGCTTTCGGTACCACCAGCCGTGCCCTTGATACCTATGAGTTTATGGATGAAAAGTTTAAAGCCGCGTTTCCCGATCACGAGATCATATGGGCATATGCCTCGAGGATGGTGATGGATCGCAATAAAAAGACAAACAACGGCGATTTCAGGTATCCCCACGAAGTGCTGGCGGACTTGAAGGAGAGGGGCCACGAGTGGGCGGTGGTGCAGTCCCTCCACCTTATGTGCGGGCACGAGTTCTACCGCCTGGTGGATGAGGCGGAGTCTTCGGGCATGAGGACGGTCATGGGCCTGCCCCTTTTGAGCTTTCCGGATGATTACAAGATGGTGGTGGAGGCCATGGCGAAACAACTGCCCCTTCTTGACGCCTGCAGGGGAGACGGGGAGGCGGTTGTGATGGTGGGGCACGGTACCGACCATCCTTCCTGGAGCGCCTACCTCAGCCTGAATCATATGTTCGCCGAGATGTTTCATAATGTCTGGGTCGGCGTCGTGGAAGAGGGCTACCCCGATATGGAGGAGATCATCCGGGATGTCAAAGACGCCGGTTTCCTTAAAGTCCGACTGGTGCCCTTCATGCTCACGGCAGGTGTGCACTTCGAGGAAGATCTCGCCGGGGAAGAGGACTCCTGGAAATCGGCATTCCAGGCTGAAGGAATGGATGTTGCGCTTGAACCGAAGGGCCTGGGGTTTAACCCCGGGATAGTGGATGTTTACATGAATCATATCGAGGAGGCACTTAAGATCGTGCCGGTGTCGTAAGTATCGTTTGTTGCAGGGTGGAAGTATTCTAAGCCTTAATTGCTGTTGCAGCGGCAGCTTCATTAAGGATTGGCGGTCAACTTACCGGTTATTGCCGCCAAGTCTCCTTATCTGCGGTGAATACCCCTGTTTCGGGGTGTTCATCGCAGTTTGGTGCTTGCCGCTATTACTGAATAGCAAGTAAATTTCCCGATATTGATGAATGTCGGAACCATATGGTGTGTCCGGGGCAATTGCATCGGGTTTTTTACGAATCCATCAACAGTAGTACGGCATTTAGGAATAGCGTTTTTCCAAAACTCGAATTGCTACAAAAAGAAATAACTTTTTGACATCTATCCCGCTTCATGGGACGCATGCGGCAAAAATCTTTAAATCATCCATTACATCCGAGCAATAGATGACTGCGGTGGCGGTCGTAAGAGATCGTCTGGGAAAACTCATGAAGCGCAAGCTGTTTTCCACCAAGGCATCCTGGACCCTTCCGGGCATGCCGGACGGGGACTGCCTTCCCCTCCGATTTCTCACCTGTTCTAAATATATAAAATGCGCCGTGGACACCGTTAGGACGGTGCCCGGCGCGTGGCGGGTCACTTTGTCAAGTGATCGCCCCTCGGCTTATAAACACCATTCCCGTCCTGCCGATTGCCCAGAAAATAAAAAAGGTTTGCGCGAGGACCATTACCCCCAAGGCAAAGTAGAATATGTCCTGGTTATAATCTATTGTCAATTCGGTCATCATGGGCGGGATGACCAAAATCAGGGTGAATATATTGAACAACGAAAACCAGGCCGTGACTTTGATTTTTTCATTATTGGAAAAATACCTTTTGTTCTTTCGGCCGAATTTAGAACAGGCAATGTTCGTTGCAAGCAATGTTAAAGGAAGAAGCAATTCAGCGAAGAGCTCAAAGCCGATATAGGCCGCCCCCATACTCATTATGACCACCATTGAAAAATGACTCAGTGCAAACCAACCCATAAGGCCGGTTTTTCCCATTTTGTCCATTAAACCGTTTTGTACCGCAGCCTTGCCGGTTTCGGGAAGGGCGGTGTTTGTCCGGGGGGGCTGCTTTGCCTTGATACTCCGTATCTCGACTTGAAGCCCGGCCCGGATCAACGGCTCTGCGCACTTCACCGCTTCCTCATAAGAAAGATCTTCTTTTATGGTCGTCGACCGTTGTGAACAGACCAGATCATACGCGGTTTTACCATTGAACCCTTGTACAGACTTCAGGTTGTCAACCACCTGGAACAGGCTGAATCCCGGTTGCAGCCGGCAGGTATAAACAACCCGACAACGTTTCTCCGTTTTGCCCTTTACCGTATTCTGTACCGGAGTCTTGGCGGTTTCGGGAAGGGGGGTGTCGATCCGGGGATTCTGTTCTGCTTTGGTAGCCCGCAGCTTGATCCGGAGTCCGGCCTGGACCAATTTTTCCCCGCACCTGACCGCCTCCTCACGGGAAGTTGTTTCTTTTATGATTCTCGGTCGCCGTGAAACAGCCAGGTTATATGCGTTTTTACCCTTGAATTCAGGCAAGGGTTTCAGGTTTTCAACCACCCGGGACAGGCTGAATCCCGGCTGGAGCCGGCAGGTATAAACAACGCGATAACGCTTTTCCATCCACTTCCTCCCGTGTGATCTGCTTCACTTGGTATTTCGCGTGTCGCTGGAATTACGATGAGCAACAACGGGAAAATAATACGGTTAATATGTTCAAACATGTTTTTTTCGTTTTGCTGCAATGCCCACTTTGGATAGCGCGGGCATGTCGTTCAATATGGGGAAAGAATTTGTAAACAATAGTATTATATGATTAAAATGGCAATACGTATAAATACTCGAAATAAACAAGTAAAAATACGTGTTCAATGTGAGCTTTCGTTGTGAGACGCCTTTGGGTAAGAAGAAAATCGTGAGCCGGAAAGTTGCGGCGTCGGTACCGTTCCCGGAACATTTGGGAAGTGTTTAAAAATGAAGGAGGGAGCAACCGATTATTGACCCTTGGGACAACATTGCATATATGTCGAGGCAGGGGCATGGGAAAGGCGTGGCAAACAGGGCAAGGGCCTGTAACTTCGACATCCCCGCCGGCTGCCCGCCGAACCGCCAAGGATGGTGGGTGGTAAGTTGTAATGGTTCGAATTGATTTGGCTTTAGCATCCGACTGCCCGGCGAGACGGGCGCGGTGTCCCCGGTACCCGGTGCACGTGCCGAAGACGGGAAAAGGGGCATGCCGCCTTATCTACCACGGTGTTTTTTCACGACCGGGAAGCAACGGGAAGCGAGGCAATATGAGCGGATTACGGAAATACGATTCCCATTGAAGGGAGAAAAGGGCAATCATGAACCGAACGTTGAGCGAATGTTCCGGAAGAAACTGCGGGGAGACACAGTGCGCGGCACCGGTATCGGTGTGTGAACCGGATTTAAAAACGCCGCCGGAAAAAGCGGTGCTGTTCTCGGCCGATTTCATTTTGCTGCTTTTGAGCGGCCTTATGTTCACCACCGGGATCGGGGTTTTTTACCTCTTCCCCCTCTATGTTCTTGAGCTTGGCGGCAGCAGGGCGGATATCGGTATGCTCATGGGGGCCATGAGTCTGGCGGCCGTGGGGGCCAGGCCCTGGATCTCCTCGCTGGTGGACCGGGCGGGACGCAAGGGGAGCCTGGCGGCCGGAGCCCTTCTGCTGGTTGTGGTGGGGACGGGGCATATACTGTCCAGGGGCGGGGTCGACGAGCTGTACCCCGTCCTTTTTTTCCTGCGCATGCTCTTTGGGGGGGCAATGGCCCTTGGGATCATCGCCGCGCTGACCCTGGCCGCCGATCTGGCCTCGGGACCAAGGCTCAACGAGGGAATGGGGATATACGGCGCCATGCCCATGCTGGGAATCGCCCTCGGCCCCGTGATCGGCGAGACGGTGGTGCACAGGTGGGGATTCGATGCCGTATTCATCCTGGCGATCTTCTTCTTTGTTGCCTGCTTCCTCTTTTTGATTCCCCTCAAGGATGGGTTCCGCTCTCCCGAAGGGGACACGGGAATCGGTTTCAAGGCGGCGTTCGGGCTCCCGCTGGTCACGCGGATGACCTTGATCTGCCTCTTCTTCGGGGTGGCGTTCGCCGCCCACGCAGGGTTCGTTGCCCCCTTCGCGAAGGCGGGCGGGTTGTCCGTTTCAGCTTACTTCGGTTCCTATTCGGTCACGGCGGTGCTTTCCCGCCTGTTCGGCAGCAGGCCGGCCCAACGGTTCGGGGAAGCGAGGATCATTCCCTTTGCCCTGGTGATTGCCGGGGTCGGGTTTGTCAGCCTGACGGGGGTGACGTCGACCATGGGGCTGATGGGCGCGGGACTCCTTTCGGGACTGGGGCAGGGGTTTCTCTTTCCCAGTCTTATCGCCAGGACTCTCAGGCCCGTGGAGGCTTCCGTCAGGGGCAAGGTCACCGGTATCCTCACCGGCGGGTTCGATTGCGGCATGTTCCTGGGTTCCCTGATCATGGGGCAGGTGGGCGAACGACTTGGTTTTCCCATGATCTTCGTGGTGGCGACGGTGAGCCTCTGCCTGGGGCTGGGGGTATTTTTCAGCCCGAAACGAAAAACCGGCGCATAGCTTCTCCTTGTATCTTTCGATTCCGGGTAAAATAACATTCCGGTTTACCCGGCACCTTGCCGGAGCCATTGGGTTCAACGGGCAGTTCCCAATCAACGGACCGTTTCCCGGGCAGCAAACCCGGGACCTTGCGCAGGTTCACGGGAGTCCCGCCCCATTGATCCACCCGATGGGCATGGGGGAACGGGAAAGCGCCTGTTTGAAGCATGATGCCGGGGCGCCGAAAGCCGCGTCCGGGGGTTAATCGTGCCAATCTCCGGATTGTTTCACGGAAATATCATCCTTGTCAAAGGTCAGGGCCAGCACGCAGGGACCTGCATCCATGGGTTTCATGGGGGCTGTTGTACCATGGTATTTCATGCAAAGGGCATCCAAAGCCTCCTGCCTGGCCGCGGCGGTTTCCAGGAATGACGCGGTTCCCGTCGCGATAAGGCTTTGATATCGATAGTCGCTCCTGCAGGCGTTGTCGGGATCCTTGCTCGGCAGGTATCCGCCGTCACGATCAATTTGAAAGCAGACGTTTGGATTTTTCCGTAATATATCTACCTTTCTACCTTCCCGGGCACAGTGCAGATATATGGTGGTTCCCTTGTGGGCGAAGTTTAAAGGGACAACATAGGGGATATGACCGTCGCACATTCCCAATCGACAGACGGAGGCCTTGGAAAGAACGGCTTCTATCGCTTCGGTGGATGTAATGTCCCTTTCCGCCTTTTTTATTGATGTTTCGTTTGAAGCGGTTCGTGGCATGGGGTTCCTTTTGAATTGGGGGGATCGAATGGATCCCCCGGGAAAAAATCCGGCATTGCCGTTGATCGACCGGACCGGATAATGGAAGCATTAATCCGTTAAAATACTTTTTTAATAATTTGCTTTACGCAGTCGTAAAACTGTTGAACCGGATGGGAGCCGTCCGAATCTTTCAGCAGCAGGTTCTCATTGGGTGTATGGGGGTTTCTGATGGTCGGCCCCAAAGCCACGGTATCCAGTGTCCTGCCGGCGCCCTTATAGTGCTCCACAAATACCGCGCATTCCAAACCGGCATGGACGACTTCGGTATTGTCGAGCGTATCGTAAGCGGCACTGTATACCTCTTTTGAAATACGAAGCAAGTTACTCTTATCGTCAGGTTGCCACATGGGATACGCTTCGAGATTCGGGTCAACGTCGAATCCGTAATCTCTGCCGATGGACTCCAGCTTATGCCGCAGCTTTTCAAGAGAGTTCATATCGGAGCTTCTGTTGGAGGATCCTATTTCCACGCCCCACCCGCTCTCTTCCTTTTTAATATCGGCCTTGAAAAGGTTTGTGGAAGTTATCACCAGGTCCCCTGTTTGTTTTATGACGCCGGCGGGGACAGCATTTAACATTTCAATGAGATCGGATGTGGATTTCAGGTCCAGGGCTTCCTGTTCGGATGGGGCCAGAAGTTCAGCGTGATATTGTTCATTGGTCAACTTAACCCCTTCATCCGTCAGCTCTGCGGCATAGGCGTTGAACGCGTCCACAAGGGACGGCGCCTTGTCCCCGGAAACTCCAACCAGCACCTTGGCTTCCGCGGGTATGGAGTTGCTCGTTTTGGAATCAAGCCTTTCAAGGGAGCGTAAACAGGGGGCATAATCCTTAAGGTTTGTGCTCAAGAAACGGGCAAGGCCCTTAATCGCATTGAGCCGATCCTTGCCGATGGCGATACCGGAATGTCCTCCCTTGAGGCCGGCCAACTCCATGCCTACCCATGTATTGTCAAGGGAAGTGAAGGTCTGCATTCCATTTTTTGTGTATTTCGTGCGGCAACCGCCGGCACTTCCGTAAACGATTACCTTTAGAGTTTCGGAATCCAGGTTGATGAGCTTGCTTCCCGTCAATTTGTCGATGTCAAAGCCCATGGCCCCCCCCATGTTGGTCTCTTCCTGTACCGTGAAGAGACACTCGATGGGGTATTCTTCAAGTTCCGGGTCCGAAAGAAGCGCAAGGGCCGTTGCCACCCCGATACCGTCATCGGCTCCCAGGGTTGAAGCCGTGTCGCCGTTATCACGGGCTTGCAGCCACGAGGCACCGTCTTCTTCCTTAATGGAGAGCTTTAATGGAAATGTCATGTCGCCGGGGTTGCATACCATATCCATATGCCCCTGCAGGATGACCGGTTCCGCGCGTGCATAATTACCACTGCCCGGCCGCCTCAGGACAATAACCCTTTCCCCCGGATCGGTGGCGGATTCATCATATAATACGACTTTCGTATTTTTTATCTTTTTCGATTCATTCACCACATAGGCCCGCACGGGATCTTCCTTTCCCGACGGATGAGCCGTCTTCGTGATGCCGAGAAAGTAATCGTATACGGTATCCGAAGCAAAGAGTTCCCTGATGCGATCTTCATTCGTTGTCATTTTTTTCGCTCCTTTCGTCTTAGTATTCTGTCGGTCCCTGAAAGTAATCGGTTTTATGAAGCCATTGGTTGGGGTAATCGACCCTGTTCATGATGGACACGGGCCCCGTGGTTGTACATCCGTCGTTGTACTTGACAATCAGGCTTGTCGCCTGCTTCCACCACTCGGCAATCACCTTTTTACAGTGGTCGTGACTGAACTCTGAAAGACCCGCCGTGTTTTTTTCGGATATGAGACGGTTTACCGCAGTTTCGGCCCCGTGCTCCAGTATTTCCTGCAGCGCTCTCAAATCGTGATTTTCACGAATGTCGCGAATTCTGAACTGGTTTGCCGCAACGAAAAAATCATCGTCCGGAACCCTCCGGGCCACCCATATGCCGGCGGAGCCGTTCTCTTCATGGGCGCACATCTCCATGACCCAGCCTTCCTCGGCATCTCCCAGAAGCAAGGTCTCTCCGGTTCCGTAATAGCCGTAATTCAAAATCAGGCTTCCGATCAACTCCACGGCTTCACGGGCCCCGGTGCATCGTTCCAGGGCAACCCTGGACAACTCGGCGCTGTAGAAAATCCGTTTGCCCGGCTCCGGCCCCGGCGATATTTTCGCGCCGCAGGTGCACTCCCCGATCAAGAGGCCTTTTTCGTTGGCGATACCGTAACTGGAGTCAAAATAAGCGTAAGTATCCTTGCCGAAACCGGGGATGGAACCTAAGGGCGTGCTCACGGGATGGCCCTCGGAAACCGTGTTGTACGCTTCTCCCCGGTCGGTGCCGATATATCTTCGAATTTCAGTGGAGTTGTACTTGAGGTTCAGGCCCAGGGAGGCATTGTCGTAATACACGTTTCTTTTGCTTCGATTAAAGGACGGAACACGAATTACCCGTCCGTCGTCCACGTCGTCATCGGAGTGCGCAATGATGACGCTCCCGTCTTTTGTCGCGTTTTTTCCCACGATAATTGTTGTGCACACGGCTGTTCCCCCTTAGCTTTCCATGGTTGATACAAGGGTTTTGAATTCCGACGTTCCATCGGCTAAGTGATTCCGTTCAATTCCATGTATGTCGCTTTCGTATCCCGGGAACTGATTTTCAAAGTTCTGGCGCTCGATCAGGTAGTCCAGTGCGGGGGTTATCGGTTCGCCCTTGTCGTCTTTCCCGCAAGCAAAGGGCTCCCCGCCCATCAGTATTGGAATTCCGGGAGGGTAGGGAACAAGCATTACACCGGCGGTGCATTCTTGCCTGCCGGTGCTGAGCAACTCCTGTATTTCATGTAGTGTTTTGTACTCCACGCTGCCGTTGACAACGCCGGAATAGGCTTTAGCCGGGGTAAAAACCTTATCCGGTATCTTGTCGAACGCGTTGGCCATTTTTTCCAGCAAGCCCTGAGTGCAAATGCTCTTGTGCATATCCGTGCAGTGCTCCTTCAGGGTGATGTTGCCGTATAGGTCGGGATACTTTTCAACCAGCCCGGGAAACACGTCCGCCATCAGGGCTTCCGTATCGTACAATTCCTTAAATTTTAGCAGTTCCGAAATCAGGGTTCCCTGCTTGCCCCTTGTCGTGCCGATTGAATTGAGAAGCAGCCATGAGTAGTAATCGGTTTTTTCGCAGACAATTCCCTTATCGATCAGATAATTGGTTACAACGGCGGCGGGAATACCCGGTAGGGTGCTCCGGGGACCGTTTATCACATCAAAACCCGGACATGTAAACGTCAGTTTAATGGGGTCGAGCATCGTGTATTCTTCTTTCACCTCAAAACCGTGCCACGGTTTGTCCGGGCCAATGCGCCACACATCCTGCCGCATCAGGTCCTCAACGTTCCGGGCTTTTGCAACTTCGGGCGGTTGCCACAAATCGAAAAACCACCTTTGCTTATCACTGGATTGCAACTCCTGCTCCGTTTTGATCCCGACAATCTTTCGCCTCAGCTCGATGGACTCCCGTATGATATCGTCAAACACGATTTCTCCGTTGTCGCTCATCATTTTCGAAGCGACTTCAAGGGAGGCGATCATGTTGTACTGGGGAGAGGTGGAACCGTGCATCATATACGATTCATTGAACCTGGAGGTATACATTTCCCTTGCCGTTTCGTTGCTTTGTATCTTTTTCGGCAGTTTGATATGGAGCATGGAAGCCTGGGAAAATGCCGTAAGAAGCTTGTGGGTGGAGTGGGAGGCGAAAACCAGCTTGTCGCCCTGTGATTCGAGGCCCATTGCAAAGTGGGCCTTATAAATGGGGTGAAACCGGGCATAGGCGTACCATGCCTCGTCAAAATGCATATTCCGGGCGCACCCCAGCATTTCAGCGACTTTGACGGTGTTGTAGCAAACGCCGTCATACGTGGAGTTGGTCAGCGCGGACATTTTATAGCATCCCTTGGCTTTTTCGCGTAATTTTTCGAAGTCAACGGGTCCGATGATTCCCATTTTGTTTCTCAGGGGATGCATGTAATCCGGGTCGGCATCGGTTATAACCATCGCGTAGTTCAAGGACTTGTGACAGTTGCGGTCCACCAGGGTCTTCTCCCCTGGAGAGACCTCGCTTCTCCAGATGATCTGGTTTGCCGTGGAGGTTCCGTTCAAAACGTAATATGTTTGGCAGGCGCCAAAAACCTTGGCCGAATACCGCTCGGCTTTTCCCGTCAGTCCGCTGTGATCCAGAAGCGACCCCAGTTCCGGCACCGATATGGACAGGTCCGCCCGCAGTACATCCTCTCCAAAAAACTTGTGAAACGCGGTTCCCGAGGGACTGCGTAAAAATCCCTGCCCGCCCATGTGTCCGGGGGTATGCCAGGCATATTTGTATTCGTTTACATAATTGATCATCTCCTTGAAAAAAGACGGTAAAACCCCACTTACGTATTCGAGAACACGCCTTTCAATCCTTCCTGATAAGAATTCCAGGGTATCCGTGAATTTCCATATGGTTCCGTTTATTTTTTTGAAAATCCCGTCCGGAATATCTTCAACGGAGCCTTGCATTGTCATCAACAAAATGGGAATGGTTTTATTGTATTTTCGAATGAGTTCAACAAGGGCGCAAGGGTACTTCCGCGTCTCGGCCTTGGAGGCGGAATTAAGCGTTAAGTCAACATGCTCCAGCCACATGCTGTTTTTCGTGCTTAACTCCTTGCCCTCCTTTTTGATGTCCCAATCCAGCAGTACTGTTCCGAGATCCTCCCTGGATTTGATGATGTCGCAGGCATCCGAGTAGGATGACGAGAGAATTGTTCTGCAACCTTGCTCCTTGTTAAGCTTTTCGGCGATATGATCCAGCCATATGCCGGAGTCGTTTTTTATTCCAAGTTGATCAGAAACGATCAAAATCGGCCATGCGCTTTTATCTATTTTTTTCACCAAGATCTCCTTGCAGTTGTTGTTTTTCGTGTACTTTCGCCTTCACGGATTTTGGGGCGGCAACCCTGTGCGGCAAGGTGCCGTGTATGAAGTAACGGCAAGGGAAGTACATTGTTAAAACGCTGATGCGCGGTACATATCCCGTGGAACTGCTGATTTCGACAGCTGCCTTGAAGGTGAATATTACACGAACGATTGCCGGCGGGCTTAACGTTGACGGTCCCGTGAAAAAGTAACCCCTCGAAAAATCGGCCACAACATGATGAGCTCGCCGAACTCTCGTGTTTCTAAATGTTGTGGATGGAAAATCTGCTTTGGGCAGTTTACGAGTGCATCAATGTTGAATCGACAAAATATAGTAGTGTGTATTATTCGTTTTTATACGGTGCCGTTGCGGTACGTACCGTATCAATACATGTCGTGGTGTGAAATTCGATGCACCTTTGAAAAAAGTCGGCGTTCAAAAAGCCGACCGCAGCCGGTCGTTGTTTCAATCTGCTTGTTCCGCGCAATGGTGTGATCCAAGAAATGACTTTGAACTTTTTTTACGAGTCCATCATTATAACTACCGAATAAAAGCACATGTGGAGTGCCGTTGCAATCATTATTATTGTCCGCGATCGATTGGTGGAGTAATAGGTAAAACTACTTGGATTGAGCGTAAATAAATACCCATGGCGTGCTTTTCCGGGTGCCGCTTTTTGACGTCGAAGATTGAACAGGTGTGTAATAATTTCATTCCCTGTGCCGAATTGAGGTGCCTGGATGAAGAATTGCTGTTTGCGGATTCAGTCAAAGAGTGAAATGGGGTTGTTGGCGAAAGTGGGTAAGTCATGTCTTGCGCCGTGAATCGAAAATCTATTTTGAAATTATACCTAAAACCTGCGATTGAAATCGTTTAAGATTCAAAATTGCTCGGTATCTCAAGGCTGTGCAGGTATTCCCGGAGAAATGCCGTGCCTTGAAATGAATGAGTCGCACATTTGTGGAAAATTTCACAATAACAATTCCTTATGGGTTTGGTCGAGTTCGTGATTGCAAGTTTCAGGTTATAAAAGAATTGGGCGGTGAATGTGACCTGTTGTTTCGCCTGCGGAAATCGAAGCGTTCCCGCCGGTCAATCCGGAAATTGGAACCGTCTGGAAGAAAGGAGACTGCAATGTGGGGTTTCGAAACGAATCATGGGAAGTGTTTGGAGGGCGTGGGAATTCCGGGGCCTTGCGGGGCGAGGCTCCCGATGGATAAGCGTTATCCGGCCGATGCCCTTTTGCGAGCATCGGCCGGATGGTCAGCATGTTGCTTCCAGTTCCCTTATTCGGGAATAATAGGAGAGTCCGGCACATGCCCGGCAGAGCACCTCGTCTTTCACGATCTCCCTTTTGTCCCTGACCGTGGTGCCGCAGCGTTCGCAAACCGCCTTGAAGCGCGAGGGACCCGGCATGTCGCTGACCGGTGGACGCACCCTTACCTCGCTGATCCTGAAGAGCTCGGAGAGGGGCATCACCTTGTAGGCCTCGAGCTGACGCGCACGGCGGTCTTCAATATGGGGGGCGTATCTGTCCGCCAGGTCCCTTGCCTCCTCGGTGGAGAGGATCCGGAACGCCTTTCCGGTTTCGAGGTTCAGGAAGGTGGCGGCCATGATGCCGTTGTCCACGAATTTGAGGGAGCGCCTTCCAAGGGTTACGCCGGTGACATATGAGACGGCGTCGGTGGCACATCGGTCGATCTCCACATAGACCAGCAGCTTCTTGATCTCCCGGGTTTCCCTGGGATTTTCGAGGCCGATCAGTTCAAGGCCCAGCATGGCCATGCGCACTCCGATCACCTGCCCTGGGCAGAGGTGACCGTGTTTCCGGGAGGAACCTTCCAGCAGTTCTTCGAATGATTTCATCCAGTCCTATCCTTATCTCTAAAAAGTTGTTTTACTTTTAACCGCGCCGTATATGGTTTTCGTTGCAGTGGGCCCGGTCGCATACGGCGCGATGGATTTATCATTTGCGTTGCAGGGGCCACCTGCTTCCTTTTTCCACGGGGATTAGGGGTTGCAAAATCAATACCATGATACCGGTTCATTTTCCGGGAACATGGCGCCGGATCAAAGGCGGGAACATGGCGCCGGATCAAAGGCGGGAACATGGCGTCTGATCAAAGGCGGGAACATGGCGCCGGATCAAAGACGGGAATATGGGTCGGGAACAAAGAACTATGAAAAAACGGTGGGTGTGCTAAACTTTTTATAGGGGAATTCCATGGTTCCGGGAATGGGAATTGCATATGCCTGACACCGGATGTTTTTCGGTTTCACGGTGTTTCACGGTAATATAAGGAGATCCCAAATGAAAGCGTTCCAGATCATCGGTCATAGGAACAGCGGAAAGACCACCACCACGGCCCGGGTCATTGAAGAGCTGGGAAGAAGGGGGATAAGCGTGGGAGCCGTCAAGCACAGCGCCCACGACCATGAGCTGGACAAACCGGGGAAGGATTCCCATCTGCACCGCTCCGCCGGGGA
>PPCM01000217.1_pt1 | contig 73260 bp, 73 predicted proteins | sample 1555541 | NCBI WGS metagenome assembly PPCM01 (sample SAMN05284479, study PRJNA326546) | Marine sediment metagenome, whole genome shotgun sequencing project. | isolation source: marine sediment | place: Germany: Wadden Sea | collected 2012-09-05 | reverse complement strand
CATGTATTTATATTGCTAATTATCATAATATGATGTATAATATATTCTGCAATCACTAGAAACTGTATTTTTTCAGATCTATTGCAGAACATTCATCTTACGGAGGGAGGGATAAATATGGCTCAAGTGATCGTAAGAGATAACGAAAGTTTAGAAAATGCACTTAAGAGGTTCAAACGTTCATGTGCAAAGGACGGCTTAATGTCCGAAATCAGAAAAAGAGAACATTACGAGAAACCAAGTGTTAAGAGAAAGAAAAAATCCGAAGCAGCGAGAAAAAAGGCGAAAAAGTTCTAATTGACAAACGAGGTGTTGATTATGTCTATGAAAGACAAACTAACCTTAGACTATAAATCTTCTATGAAGAATAAAGATAAAGTTAGAAAATCAGTAATTAACATGGTACGAGCTGCCATAAAACAATATGAAGTTGACAATAGAGAAGAACTTGATGATGCAGGTATTGTAGATGTAATAATCAAGCAAGTAAAAATGAGACGAGATGCTCTTACTGACTTTAGAGAAGCAGGAAGAGACGACTTGGCTGATGAGTATCTTGCAGAAATTGATGTTTTGTCTGCGTATTTGCCAGAGCAGTTATCTGAAGAACAAGTCCTAGAAATCGTTGATTCTGCCATTGCTGAAGTAGGCGCTGATGGAATGAAAGATATGGGCAAGGTTATGGGTGCTGTTATGCCAAAGGTAAAAGGTGTTGCCGATGGCAATTTAGTTAAAAAATTAGTACAACAACAATTAAAATGATTCGTGTTTACACGAATCATTTTTTTTACTCTAAAAAGGGTTAAAAATTTGCGTTTTTAGCATGTAGAAAATATAATAGAAGTACGCAATAACAATAATAACGCATAAATAATCTAAAGGAGAATTCTATTGGATAAAAATATAGCTGAAGAAATCAAAATGAATATAGATGAGCCCAATTATATCACTGAAGTATTTGGGAGTATGGATGCCAACTTAAAACTAATTAAAAGCCATTTTAGTGTGGAAGTTATACAAAGAAATGGTACGTTGATTTTAAAGGGTGATGATGCACTAATAGTACAACGTATCTTTAATGAGCTGTTTAGTATATTGAAATCAGGTGATCAGATTGATTCTCAAAAAGTAGACTATATTATTGGGTTGGAAAAAACTGGACAATCTTATAAAACTAAAAACATAGGAAAAGATGTGGTATGTATTACACATACAGGGAAGCCAATAAAACCTAAAACAATAGGACAAAAACACTATGCAAAGAGTATCAAGAAAAATGATATTGTCTTTGGTATAGGACCAGCAGGAACGGGTAAGACGTTTTTAGCCATAGCAATGGCAATAAGTGCTTTTAAAAACAAAGAGGTTAACAGAATTATATTATCAAGACCAGCAGTAGAAGCTGGAGAAAGATTAGGTTTCTTGCCTGGGGACTTGCAAGAAAAAGTAGATCCGTATTTGAGACCGTTATATGATTCTTTAAATGATATATTAGGTAGAGAAACAGTAGCGCGTTACAGGGAAAAAGAAATGATAGAGATAGTCCCTTTGGCATATATGAGAGGGAGAACACTAGACAACGCTTTTATTATCCTTGACGAAGCACAAAATACAACAAAAGAACAAATGAAAATGTTTCTAACGAGAATGGGATTTGGATCAAAAGTAATAATAACTGGAGATGTAACCCAAATAGATTTACCTAGAGGGAAAGACTCTGGATTAAAAGAGGCAAGTAGAATTTTACAAAATGTAGAAGGTATAGGTTTTACATTCTTGACGGATTCTGATGTGGTAAGACATAAACTTGTTCAAAAAATAATAAATGCATACGAGAGTAATACTAATCAACAGAATTCAAAAACTGAAGATGAGAAAGGAAAAGGGCGCAATGGAGATACTATTTAATGATAAAAACATATTAGAAGAAAGTATATTGGATTATATTCATCAACTTGTGTCAATTGTCCTTGAAAATCATGGCTTAGTGAGAGATGATTTGGAAATAAGCATTTCCTTTGTTGATAATGAAAAGATTAAAGAGATGAATAAGTTTTATAGAGACAAAGACCAAGTGACAGACGTATTATCATTTCCCCAATATGATGAGCTAGAAGATATTGTAAATGATGAATCACAGATTGTCCTAGGGGACATCGTAGTCTCTTTAGATCGAGTGAAAGAGCAAGCTGAAACATATGAACATTCATTTGAAAGAGAGTTATTATATTTAGTTTCACATGGGGTGTTGCATTTACTTGGATATGATCATATTAATGAAATAGACAAAGAAAAAATGCGAGAAAAAGAAAAGGAAATCATGAAAACTATTCAAGTTTTTAAATGATGTTGGAGGGTTTAGAGATGGAATATAAGGAATTATATGAGATGGCAGTAAAAGCTATGGAAAATGCATACGCACCATATTCAAAGTTTAAAGTAGGCGCGGCGCTACTAACTAAAGAAGGAGAAGTATTTACAGGATGCAATGTTGAAAATTCTTCATACGGTGCAACTATTTGCGCTGAAAGAACGGCCATAACAAAGGCGGTATCTGAAGGTTATCAAGACTATATTGCCTTAGCTGTATGTGGTAGCGATGGTGATTTTGCAGCACCTTGTGGCATTTGTAGACAAGTTATTTATGAATTTAGTGACGATATGGATATTATTCTTGGAAATGACCAAGGAGAAATGAAAACATTTAAAATAAAAGAGCTTTTACCAGAAGGGTTTAGGCTAAATGAAAGGAATATTATATGAGTTTTAAATCAGGTTTTGTTGGTATTGTTGGTAGACCAAACGTTGGGAAATCAACTTTACTAAATGCAGTTTTAGGTGAAAAAATAGCAATTATCTCTGATAAACCCCAAACAACTAGAAATCAAATCAGAGGGGTATATACAACAGATACATGCCAGGGGATTTTTATAGATACACCAGGTATTCACAAACCTAAAAATGCGCTTGGAGAGTATATGACATCAATGGCAGAACGTACATTATCAGATGTTGATATTGTATTATGTATTGTTGATGAACGTGCAGATTTTGGTCCAGGAGATCAATTTATCATTGAAATGTTAAAGAAAGTTAAAACACCTAAAATCTTATTAATCAATAAAATTGACTTAATAGAGCCAGATAAATATAAAGAAATATTTGAAGCTTACGATAAGCTAGGTTTATTTGAGGAAATAATGGGTATTTCTGCTATAGATAGCAAAAACGTAGATGCCTTATTGAAAAAGATAGAAGATAGATTGCCTGAAGGGCCTCAATTCTTCCCTGATGACATAGTAACGGACCAACATGAGCGTTTTATTGCAGGTGAGATTATTAGAGAAAAGACATTATTATATTTAAATGATGAAGTGCCTCATGGTATTGCAGTAGAAATTACATCTATGAAACAAAATAAAAAAGCTTTGAGAATTGAAGCGACAATATATTGTGAAAGAAAATCTCACAAAGGGATTATAATAGGAAAAAGTGGAAGAAAACTAAAGGGTATAGGCCAAGCCGCAAGAGAAGAAATAGAGAGCCTATTAGGTACCCAAGTTTACTTAGAAGTCTGGGTAAAAGTAAGAGAAAAGTGGCGTGAAAGTGAATCTCTAATGAAATCTTTGGGATATGATAAAAAATAGGTGAGATAATGACAATAGCGACCGAAGCTATAGTGCTAAAACAAGTGAAAACAGCAACAGATAGCCGTATCCTTACTTTGTTTACAAAAAAACTAGGAAAAGTTAGTGCAGCATCTCATCAATCTTTTAAGCAAAAGGGAAAATATGCAGCATCTATTAACCCTTTTACTTTCGGAAAGTATTTTTTATATAAAGGTAAAGATATCTACAATATAAATAGTACAGATGCAACAAAAGCATATTTTAAAGTGGGCGAAGAGATTGACAAGTTTGCTTGTTGTTCATATATCTTAGAATATACAGATCGTATATTGCCAGAAGGACAACCAGCACCGTATATGTTTGAGCTATTAGTAGACTTTTTTGAAATCATGGAATCAAGAAAGAAAGACTACATGTTTTTAGTATTAGTTTACGAAATAAAATCATTGATATATACAGGCATATTACCCCAACTTGATAAATGTGATACGTGTGATGCTGTTGAAACAGAATATATATTTAGTATTGCTGATGGCAGTGTGTATTGTAGCAAATGCCAACCTTCAGACAGTTTGATTTACAAAATAGATTCTAGTATAATTAATATAATAGTATATATATTAAATCAACCAATAAAGAAACTAAGTCGTTTATCTATAGAAGAAGATAAGATGGCAAAAATTTCTAAAATAATCAAAGCATATTTAAATTATCACTTAGAGATGGAGAACATGAAAAGTATTAGTTTTTTAAGTTCTTTATAATATGAAAAGGGGTGTCATGATGGAAATTACTTTAGAAAAAATTGAACTGGTAACGGACAGAACTGGAGCTAGTTATAAAGAGGCAAAAGAGGCACTAGAAGCTTCAGAAGGCAATGTAGTAGATGCAATCATCTATTTAGAAGAAAAAATGGATAAAAAGAAGCCTTTCTTCTTTAAGGGAAAGAAAAAAGACGATGCAGAGACAGAAGATGCTGAAGAGAAAGAAGCTATAATAGAAAAATTAAAAGCATTAGTAGAAAAAGGGAATATATCAAGAATAGTATTTAAAAAAGAGGATGAAGTATTTTTAAATATCCCAGTAAATGCAGGTGCAGTTGGTGTACTATTAGCACCTTGGGTAGCTTTAGTAGGTACGGGTATTGCACTATATGCAAAGTTCACAATAGAAATCATAAAAGATGACGGTGAAGTAGTAGATATAATCGAAGTTGCAAATGACAAATTTGATGAAGTTAGCAAAAAAACAGATGAAGTTTACAAAGATGTAAAAAATAAAGTAGAAGATACATTTACAAAAAAATCTTCAGACGAAGAAGATGTAATCATTGTAGAACCAACAGAAGAAGATGAAGAAACAGACAAGACAGAGTAAAAAAACAGTAGGCGCCCTTTCAGTAGGGCGTCTTTTTTTTATGCTTTTTATTTACAAAAGCCCAACCCAATGATAAAATACACAAACAAAAGGGACGGTTCTTTTTGTTTGTATATTTTATCATTAGGAGGATTATTATGCCAAGGTTAGCGAGACGGATTAGTAAAACAAACTATTATCATGTGATGGTTAGAGGAATAAATAAAAAAGATATATTCAAGAAGAATATAGATAAAGACTACTATATTCAAATGATTGATGAAAAGTCGGAGGATTCCAATTGTGTTATTTATGCATATGCAATCATGAGAAATCATGCGCATATACTAGTGAAATCTGATATTGATGATTTATCAGTTTTGATGAAAAAAATTAATGTATCATTTGCTATGAGATATAACACAATTTTAGAAAGAGTTGGATCAGTTTTTCAAGACAGGTTTCTAAGTGAAACGATAGATGATGAAAAACACTTTTGGGGAACTTTAAGATATATTCATAACAACCCAGTAAAAGCTAATCTTGTTGACAGTGCTGAGCTGTATTCTTGGAGCAGTATGGAAAGTTATTTAGGTAAAAATTCAATTATCGGCGTAGAGGCTAGAGAAGAAGTTTTTCAAAGATTTAATGATGAATTTGATTTTATAAACTTTCATTATATAGAAGATAAAAACATATACTTAGATCAAAGTGATGAGCAAGAGAACGCGAGAATAAAAAAAGCTGAGCAGATAATGGTTAATAATAATGATAAAAAGAATGAGGAAGTAGTCAGATTGATAAAAAGTGAGACGGATTTATCATATAGAAAGATTGCAAAATTGATGGGTGTGTCGGTTGATTTTGTTTTTAAGGCAGTCAAACGTTAAATAATGCAAACAAAAAGAACCGTCCCTTTTATTTGTGATATTTTTATGTTTACATAGGTGGGTATTGATGGTAGAATATTTAAGAATTAAATACGTGCGTTGATAGAGAAGAGTAGTGGAGTATTGTTTGTAGAGAGTTAGTGGTGGTGGAAACTAATAGCTATATTTTGCGAAAGGCACTTTGGAGCACATTCAACTAAGTGGATGCATTTTGCATCAATTAGGGTGGAACCGCGGAAGATTTTGCTTTCGTCCCTTGTATTGGGATGAGAGCTTTTTGTATTCTTATAGAAGAAAGGGAGAGTATTATGGCAACTGAAAAAACAATGGATAAAATTATATCTCTTGCGAAATCAAGAGGATTTGTGTTTGCTGGTTCAGAGATTTATGGTGGGTTAGCGAATACTTGGGATTATGGACCAGTAGGTATTGAACTTAAAAATAATGTTAAAAAAGCATGGTGGAAGAAATTTATTCAGGAATCTCCATACAATGTAGGATTGGATGCAGCTATATTAATGAACCCTAAAACTTGGGAAGCATCAGGACATATTGGCGGATTTAGTGATCCACTTATAGACTGTAAAGCATGTAAAGCACGTTTTAGAGCAGATAAAATCATTGAGGATCATATTAAAGCAACTTCTGGAGATGAAGTTACTGTAGATGGTTGGTCAAATGAAAAAATGGAAAACTTCGTAAATGATGAAAAAATCGTTTGTCCGGAATGTGGCAAGTTAGACTATACTGCTATTAGACAGTTCAACTTAATGTTTAAAACATTCCAAGGCGTTACAGAAGAAACAGCATCAGAAATATTCTTAAGACCTGAAACGGCACAAGGTATTTTTGTTAACTTTAAAAATGTTGCAAGAACAACAAGAAAGAAAATGCCATTTGGTATTGGTCAAATTGGTAAATCTTTTAGAAATGAAATTACTCCAGGAAACTTTACTTTTAGAACACGTGAATTTGAGCAAATGGAGCTAGAATTTTTCTGTAAACCAGGAGAAGATATTGAATGGTTTAATTATTGGAAAGATTACTGTGTAAACTGGTTAAAGACTTTAAATATTGATGAAGAAAACATTAAGCTAAGAGATCATGAAGATGATGAACTATCTCATTACTCAAATGCGACTTCGGATATAGAATATAGATTCCCATTTGGATGGGGAGAGCTTTGGGGTATTGCAGATCGTACTGATTTTGACCTTAAGCAACATATGGAGCATTCTGGTCAAGATATGAAGTATCATGACCCAGTAACAAATGAAAAATACGTACCATACTGTATTGAGCCTTCTTTAGGGGTAGATCGTGTGGCGTTAGCATTTTTAATTGATGCATATGAAGAAGAAGTATTAGAAGATGGTTCGGATAGAACTGTAATGAAGTTTCATCCAGCATTAGCACCTTTTAAGGCGGCTGTGTTACCACTTACAAAGAAATTAACAACAGATGCTGAAAAAGTATATGCAGATTTAGCTAAATACTTTATGATAGACTATGATGTAACTGGAAGTATTGGAAAAAGATACAGAAGACAAGATGAAATAGGAACACCGTACTGTATCACTTTTGACTTTGATTCACTTGAAGACCAAGCAGTAACGATTAGAGATAGAGACACGATGACGCAAGAACGTGTTAAAATCGACGACCTGAAGAATTTTATTGAAGAAAAGTTACAATTTTAAAAAGCGTACTATTAATTATAATAATAGATACAAAAACACACACACTCAAGAAGAAACCGAGACAATAGTCTCGGTTTCTTCGACTAAACGCAAAGATTCAATGCGTTTCCATTCAGAATAAAAAGCTGATTTACTAAACATAAGAATGTATGCTTCAAAAACATAAAAATAAAAACAGGCAAATAAAATACTTCGACTAAACGCAAAGATTCAATGCGTTTCCATTCAGAATAAAAATCTGATTTACTAAACACAAGAATGTATGCTTCAAAAAACATAAAAATAAAAAAAAGCAAATAAAATACTTCGACTAAACGCAAAGATTCAATGGGTTTCCATTCAGAATAAAAAGCTGATTTACTTAATACAAGAAATATATGCTTCCAAAAACATAAAAAAAATAGACGAATTTATATTTAAGAAAAAAAACAACTATTCACTATATAATAGTCTAAATAAATGATTGTATTTTTTAGCTATTCTCGTGTATAATATACTTATGTTATTACTCTAGTTTCACACAAAGGAGATGAGCGTATGAATGCTGTTATAGCTATCGTTCTCGTGCTTGCTGTGATATTCTTGTTGGTTTTACCGGCTGTAAGAAGAAATAAGGTTGTTCACGATAAATATCGTGATGACCAAGTTTGTGATCATGTCAAATGCGATCCAGCAGTAGACAATGAAGAGCCAAAAGATGAGACAATAGGCGATCAAGAGGATTAACTACGAGTAATTATATTAATTTGGGATAATGCAGGGCTTTCTTTTTAGAAAGCCCTGTTTTAATTTTTGGATATTATTACTATTTATATTTTAGTACGTGCTAATAAATGTTTAGTGTTATAGCATTTTTTTTATAAAAATGCTATACGCTTTCTTTATTTGTGCAACAAATAAGGTGAGTAACGTTGCTATATGGTAAGATTGTTCGGATTTGTGGAAGAGAGCGCAATGATTGTTGTTCTGTATACATAAAAACAGTATTTATTTATTAAAAATATGCAAATTAACTCTTAACAAATTGATAATTTCGATATATAATACAACATATATATTTATTAATATAACATATATAATTTGGAGAAGAGGTGAGCTTTTATCGAACTTTCGAAAAGGCAAAAAGAAATCTTAGATATTATAAAACTGAATGAACCCATTACTAGCGAAAATTTAGCAGGGAAGATGAATATCACAAGGTCTACTTTAAGAACGGATTTAGCCCTATTAACAATGATAGGTGCATTAGATGCCAAACCTAAAGTAGGTTATTATTGTACAGGAAATTCTTTACTTGAAATTACAGCTGAAAAAATTAAAAACACTAAAGTGTCAGAGATTATATCTGTTCCTGTGATTATTGATGAACAAACGTCGATATATGATGCAATCGTAACGCTATTTTTAGAAGATATTGGGACATTATTTGTTATTTCAAATGATTATCTAGCTGGTGTAGTATCTAGAAAAGACTTATTAAAAAGTCTTATGGGTGGTACGGATATGAATAAAGTGCCAGTGGGTATGGTGATGACAAGAATGCCAAATATTATAACTATAAAAGAAGATGAAACAGCAGTTGAAGCAGCAAATCGAATCATCGAACATGAAGTGGACTGCTTGCCAGTTGTTAAAGAAATTTATTCTGAAAACAAAAAGTATTTAAAGATTGTTGGGAAAGTGTCTAAAACAAATATCACACGATTATTTGTAGAATTAGTAACGAACCAAATATAAGGAGAAGACCCATATGAAATATAACATTTATGTAGTTTCTGACTCAATTGGTGAAACAGCAGAACAAGTTGTTAAAGCTGCAGTAAGCCAATTTAAAGATTTAACATATGAGATCAGAAGACATTCTTATTTGTCACAAAAACATCAAATAGATGCAATTGTTAATGAAGCAAAAGATAATAATGCAGCTATTGCTTTTACTTTAGTTGTAGAAGAATTAAGAGATGAATTAATTAAAGCTTCCTTTGAAGCTGGCGTTCCTACTATTGATTTATTATCCCGTATTATTGGTTCTTTTAGTGATATTTTTGATCAACCTGCTTGCAATGAGCCTGGTCTTATAAGAAAGCTTGATGAAAAATATTTTAGAAGAGTTGAAGCAATAGAATTTGCTGTAAAATATGATGATGGTAAAAATATGAGAGGCATACAAGAAGCTGATGTTGTTATTATTGGTGTATCAAGAACTTCTAAAACACCGCTTTGTATGTACTTGGCTAATAAGAACATGAAAGCTGCAAATATTCCTTTAGTTCCAGAAGTATCTGTTCCAGATGAATTGTTTAATGTTGATCGAAAAAAGATAGTTGGACTAACAACGAATCCGATTATGTTAAATGAAATTCGAATGGAAAGATTAAAAGCACTAGGTCTAAAAAATGATGCGAATTATGCAAGTCTTGAGCGTATATTAAAAGAGATAGACTATGCAGAAGCAATTATGAAAAAAGTAGGTTGTCCGATTATTGATGTTTCGACAAAAGCAGTTGAAGAAACTTCCAATATAATATTTGATATTATCAGAAATAAGTAAGGAGTGATTAGCGATGAAGCAATATGTATTTTCTTTCAAAGACGGAAACAAAGAGATGAAGAGTATACTTGGTGGAAAAGGTGCAAATTTAGCTGAGATGACAAAAATTGGTTTGCCTGTACCTTACGGTTTTACTATTTCTACAGATGCATGTAACAGATATTATGATGAAAACAAAAAGATGAGTGATGATATCATCGAAGCAATCTATAAAGAACTTGCAGTTCTTGAGGAAATATCTGGCAAAAAATTTGGTGATACCAATAATCCATTATTAGTATCAGTTCGTTCTGGTGCAGTAGTTTCTATGCCAGGAATGATGGATACAGTTTTAAATCTTGGACTTAATGACGAGGCTGTTATTGGCCTAGCAAATTTAACAGGTAATGAAAGATTTGCGTATGATAGTTATAGACGTTTTATCCAAATGTTTGGAGACGTTGTATTGGAGATACCAAAGCATAGTTTTGATATTATCTTTGATAGAGTTAAAGAAGCTAATGGTTTTGAGTCAGATGTTGACCTTCAAAAAGAACATTTGATGGAAGTTATTGAAAAATACAAAGCATTGGTTCTAAAGGAAAAAGGATTTGATTTCCCTGTAGACCCTAAAGAACAGTTAATGATGGCAGTAGAGGCTGTTTTTGACTCTTGGAACAATGCTAGAGCGATTATATACAGACAGTTAAATGATATCCCATCTGAATATGGTACAGCAGTAAATATTCAGTCTATGGTTTTTGGAAACATGGGAGATACTTCTGGTACAGGTGTAGCATTTACAAGAAACCCTGTTAATGGTAAAGATGAAATGTTTGGTGAGTTTTTAATAAATGCACAAGGGGAAGACGTTGTTGCAGGTATAAGAACACCAAAGCATATTGATGAATTAAAAGATGCTATGCCAGAAATATTTGACGAATTTAATAAAACAGCAGATATTTTGGAAGCACATTATAAAGATATGCAAGATATAGAGTTTACTGTTGAGCGTGGAAAGTTATTTATGTTACAAACACGTAATGGTAAACGTACAGCTGAGGCAGCTATCAAAATAGCTGTTGATATGTATGAATCAGGTATTATTGATCAAAAAGAAGCAATCATGAGAGTAGAGCCAGAGCAACTAGATCAGCTTTTACATCCAACATTTGATCAAAAAGCTTTAGATAGCACAGATAAGATAGCACAAGGATTACCGGCTTCACCGGGTGCTGCTTGTGGATTAGTATATTTTAATAGTGAAGATGCAGTTGCTGCAAAAAATGATGGCAATAAAGTCATCTTAGTTAGAATGGAAACATCACCTGAGGATATTGAAGGAATGATTGCATCTGAAGGTATTTTAACATCTCGTGGTGGTATGACATCTCATGCAGCTGTTGTTGCTAGAGGAATGGGTAAGTGTTGTGTTGCAGGATGTTCAGAAATACGTGTTGATGAATCAAGAAAAACAATATTTGTTGGCAATGATACATACGGTGAAGGTGATTATTTATCTTTAGATGGAAATACTGGAAAAGTATATAGTGGTCAAATACCTACTATTGAACCTGAGTTATCAGGAGATTTTGAAAAACTAATGTCATGGGCTGATGAAATCAGAACTATGAAAGTAAGAGCAAATGCTGATAATCCAAATGATTCTGCTGTAGCAGTAAAATTTGGAGCAGAAGGTATTGGCTTATGCCGTACTGAGCACATGTTCTTTGAAGAAGAGCGTATCCCAGCAGTAAGAAAAATGATTGTTGCAAAAAATCTTGAAGATAGAAAAGTAGCACTAGAGTCATTGTTACCATTCCAAAAGGAAGACTTTAAGGGAATCTTTACTGAAATGGGCATAAGACCTGTTACTATAAGATTACTCGATCCTCCACTTCATGAATTTTTACCACATACACCTGAGGAAATAAAGAATTTATCTGAGCAGATTAATGTGAATTATGATGAACTATTATTGAGAGTAGATGAGCTAAAAGAATTTAATCCAATGTTAGGTCATAGAGGGTGCCGTTTAGCAGTTACTTATCCAGAAATTTATGAAATGCAGACAAAAGCGATTATTCAAGCAGCAATTGAGATTTCTGAAGAAAAAAACATTGCAATCATACCCGAAATTATGATACCATTAATAGGTTCTGCAAATGAACTTGATTTTGTTAAAAAAGTAGTCCTAGAAACTATTGAAAATGTGTTTGCAGAACTAGGAAAAACAATTAAATATAGTGTTGGTACAATGATAGAAGTTCCAAGAGCTGCACTGACTGCTGACGAAGTAGCAGAGCATGCTGAATTTTTCTCATTTGGTACTAATGACTTAACTCAGATGACATATGGTTTTTCTAGAGATGATGCCGGTAAGTTTATCGGTGAATATTTAGAAACGAAAATTATGGAAGTTGACCCTTTCCAATCACTTGATCAAACAGGTGTTGGAAAACTAGTGAAGATGGCTTCAGAGTTAGGAAAAATGACTAGACCTGATATTAAACTTGGTATTTGTGGTGAGCATGGTGGAGATCCGAAATCTATCGCATTTTGTAATGCTATAGGATTAGACTATGTGTCCTGTTCGCCGTTTAGAGTGCCAATTGCAAGATTAGCGGCAGCAAGAGCAGCCATTAATCAAGCCGAATAATAATGATATTTGAGTATGGGCTGTCATTGACAGCCCATATTTTTTGACTATTTATAATAAAGGTATTGATTAATCAATATAGAATATATCTACTTATAAGATGTTATTTCTAAAGTATGTGAAGGGGGTCTTTACATATGAAACTAAGAATTCAAATTGAAAATGATGAAGTTGAACGTTTGTCACCATATGCAGCAAAATCAAATGAATCACTAGGTAGACAAATATTTGAAGAAAAATGTGAATTAAGAACAGAGTACCAAAGAGATCGAGATAGAATTATTCATTCTAAGTCTTTTAGGCGTCTGAAACATAAAACACAAGTATTCTTAGCGCCACAAGGCGATCATTTTAGAACAAGATTGACCCATACATTAGAAGTATCACAGATTAGTAGAACCATAGCAAGAGCACTCAATTTAAATGAAGATTTGACTGAAGCTATTGCTTTAGGCCATGACCTAGGGCATACCCCTTTTGGCCATAGTGGTGAAAAATTTTTAGATGAATTACATAAAAATGGTTTTAAACACAATGAACAAAGTCTAAGAGTGGTTGATGTATTAGAAAAAGAAACTAAAAATCGCTCATTGAATTTAACTCACGAAGTAAGAGACGGTATTTTACACCATACAGGTTCTGAAAAACCGTGTACCTTAGAAGGTCAAATCGTTAAAATCAGTGATAGAATTGCATATATTAATCATGATATTGATGATGCACTTAGAGCAGGCATATTGGATGAAAAAGAATTGCCACATGATTGTTTAGAGGCATTAGGTGAGACAAAGTCTAACCGTATAAATAATATGGTTATTGATATAGTTAAGAATAGTGACAATGAAAATGATATCAAAATGAGTGACGAATACTTGTTTTATATGAATAAATTAAGAAAATACATGTTTGACCAAGTTTACTACAATGAAAAGGTCAAAGCAAAAGAAGAAATGAGAAAAATAGAGCATATCATTGAGTCTCTATACCATTTTTATTGTAACAATTTTGATCGATTACCATTCGAATATAAAGAGATGATAAAAGATTGGGATAAAGAAGAAATCGTTAAAGATATGATAGCTGGTATGACAGACCGATATGCAATTAGTGTTTATACTGATTTGTTTTTACCAAAGACTTGGAAATTATAAATTATGTGTAATAAATAAAAGGGTATATGTAGGCGATGTCGAATAGTTGTAAGTAGAAGAAAACAGTGGTGATTATATGGGTATCGCTATCAATGAAGACATAATAGAAGAAATAAAAGCTAGAAGTAACATTGTCGATGTGATTGGTCGATATGTTAACCTAAAGAGGGCAGGCAATAATTATAAAGGGCTATGTCCTTTTCATAATGAAAAAACACCATCGTTTGTTGCATCAGAAGAGAAACAGATTTTTTCTTGTTTTGGTTGCGGTGCACATGGTGATGTCATTGAGTTTGTAAAGAAAATTGAGAATCTGGATTTTGTAGAAACAATTCAAAGATTAGCAGATGATTGTGGCGTTGAACTTGTGGAAAACTCTAATCAAAAAGATGAAGCTTATAAAAATGAGCTATATGAAGTTAATAGATTAGCGGCAAGACATTTTTACAGTAATTTTACTGAAGATAATAATCCTGGTAAACAGTATATGTTATCGAGAAAAATTGATCAAAATACACTTAAAAAATTTGGGATTGGGTATGCTAAGAATGAGTGGCATGATCTTATAGAGTTCTTTAAGAGTAATGATATAGATTTAAAAAAATATGATGAACTTGGTATGACAGGAAAAAAAGATGGCAAAATATATGACAAATATCGTCATCGTGTTATATTTCCAATCATTAATACAAGAGGAAAAGTAATTGGGTTTGGTGGTAGAGCAATTGATGATGATCAAATGCCAAAGTATCTTAATTCTTCGGAATCAGTAGTTTTTCTAAAGAAATATAATCTATATGGTATTAACCTGACTGGTACTGAAATTAGAAAAAAGAAGTATGCTATCTTAGTTGAGGGCTATATGGATGTTATTGGTCTATATCAGCATGGCGTTAAAAATGTTGTTGCATCCTTAGGAACAGCTCTTACAAGCCATCAAGCAAAAATGATTAAAAGGTATGCAGAAAATGTAGTTATTGCGTACGACTCAGATGAAGCTGGACAAACAGCTACTCTAAGAGCTATTGATTTGCTTGAAGAAGTTGGATGTAAAATTAAAATATTGAAAATAGATCATAGAGCAAAAGACCCTGATGAGTATATCAATAAATATGGGCATGATGAGTTTTTAAAAGAAATTAAGCTATCAGTTTCATATTTTGACTATAAAATAGACATATTAAGAAGTAAAAACGATATTAATACTAAAGAAGGTAGGATAGAATTTGTCAAACAAGTAACAGCAGAGTTAGGCAAACTAAAAAGCCCTATTGAAATAGATTTATATAAGAATAAAATAGCAGAAGAATCAGGTATTGGAATTGGTGCTATTGAAAAAGAGATGGGTACAAACAAAGATAAAAATAATCAGTGGAAAAAGGAATCAAAACCAGAAACTGATGAAAATAGAGAAAAAAATTGGAAAAATAACCCTTTAGAGCAAATGCTAATCATGATAATGTTGACACAAAACTCTTTGATTACGAAGGTGGAACCACTTAAAGATATTATATGGAACCCAATTAATCAAAAGATTTTTGCTATGACAATAGAAACATTTCATGAAAAAGGCAGTGTAGAAATTGACGAGATTAGAGATAGCTTAGAGGAAGATGAGATTCAAGAATTCAATAAAATGATTAAAGATGTCCAATTAGGTGGAAAAGATGAGCAAGTATTATCTGACATTATTGAGCAGATAAATTACGATAGGCTAATTAAGAGACAAAATGAGATTATTGATTTACTTGACACTTTAGACGAAGAGTATGATGTAGATGCTATTAATTCGTTATCTAAAGAGCTTCTTGAAATACAGAATTTGAAAAAAGGTAATAAGTTCCAAGGAAGGAGAGTTTGACTTATATGAGTACTGAAAAGAGTAAAGAAAATGAAGTCGTAAAAGATAAAACCACATATATCAAAGAGCTAGTTGATAAGGCGAAAGCCAAAGGTACCATTACTTATAAAGAGATAGAAGTTTCTTTAGAAAAGGTCGAATTAGATAAAGAGCAAATGGATGAGATTTTTGATTCATTGGTTACGCTTGGAATAGAAATAACTTCAGAGGAGGACGATTTACCTCTAGAAGAAAATATTGACTTAGAAGATAATGAGAATGCTGAAAAAATTCCTGATACTGAGGAAGAAAAGCCAGCACCTGTAACAGATGCAGCGGTTTTAAAGGGGATCAATGTTGATGACCCAGTAAGAATGTATCTGAAAGAAATTGGAAAAGTACCATTATTAACTGCAGAAGAAGAAATCAAGTATGCTAAGCAAATGGAAGAGGGCGATGAGTACTCTAAACAAAAGTTATGTGAAGCAAACTTAAGACTAGTTGTAAGTATAGCTAAAAGATATGTAGGTCGTGGAATGCTATTTTTGGATTTGATTCAAGAAGGTAACCTAGGGCTTATTAAAGCTGTTGAGAAGTTTGATTGGCGAAAAGGGTATAAGTTTAGTACATATGCAACATGGTGGATTAGACAAGCTATCACTCGTGCAATAGCTGACCAAGCGAGAACGATTAGAATCCCTGTACATATGGTTGAGACAATCAATAAACTTATTCGTGTTTCTAGACAACTGTTACAAGAATATGGACGAGAACCTAGACCAGATGAAATAGCTGCAGAAATGGATATACCAGAAGAAAAAGTAAGAGAAATATTAAAAATAGCTCAGGAACCTGTATCTTTAGAGACACCTATTGGTGAAGAAGAAGATAGTCATTTAGGTGATTTTATTCCTGATGATGATGCACCAGCACCATCTGAAGCAGCTGCATTTTCTATGTTAAAAGAGCAGCTAATCGAAGTATTAGATACATTGACTGAAAGAGAACAAAATGTACTAAAATTAAGATTCGGATTAGAAGATGGAAGAGCAAGAACCTTAGAAGAAGTTGGGAAGCGTTTTGATGTAACTAGAGAAAGAATCAGACAGATTGAAGCGAAAGCTTTAAGAAAGCTACGCCACCCAAGTAGAAGTAAGAAATTAAAGGATTATTTAGAGTAGACATAAAAAGAATCTTCACTTGAAGATTCTTTTTTCATAAAGCGCAAATGAATCAATTGCGCTCGCACCTAGAGTCGCAAACAGTGGCTTGCGACAAAGATAGAGGACCTCGATGGTCGCTCTATTCTTTATAATATTAAAACGGCAGGGAAGAATTATGATAAATTTATCAAATAGATTACAAGTCATTGCAGATTTTGTAAATGAGGGCGAAACTGTTGCAGACATTGGTACAGACCACGGTTATATCCCTATATACTTATTGGCAAATAAAAAATCACCTTTTGTAATAGTTGCAGATATTAGTGATGGGCCTTTAAGTATTGCAAAAGCAAACTTAGATATACACAATATTAATAATGATGGATATAATCTTCGGTTATGTGATGGACTTAAGCGTATAGACCCAAACGAAGTAGATACAATAGTTATTGCAGGTATGGGTGGTCAATTAATTACTGATATACTTAGTGAAGATATTGAAAAGACTAAGTCTTTTAAAAAGCTAATTATTCAACCACGTATTGCTTCAGAAATACTTAGACAATGGTTGAATGAAAATGGATTTTGTATTAGGGATGAAAAGCTTGTTAGAGAAAGTCGATTTGTTTGTGATGTATTAGTTGTGGAAGTAGGTCCAAAGGAAGACTATTCTTTAGCTGAGTTAGAAATCGGAAAGCGCATTATTGAAAAAAAGGATCCCTTGCTAAAGTCATTTTTATTGAGAAAAATTGGGATAGAAAATAAAATTCTTGAAAGCACATATCTAAAAGAAACAGAGCGTTCGTTAGAACAAAGGGAATCTTCTAGTAAAAGGATTGCCATGTTGGAGGAGGTTTTGAGTCAATGTCAATGAAATCAACAGAATTACTAACTATAATGAATGAAATATCACCGGAAAGATTATCTGAAGACTGGGATAACTCAGGGGTACAAGTTCATTTGTCTGAGAGTATCGAAAAAGTATTGGTCGCATTAGAAGTCAATGAGGCAATTGTCAATGAGGCTATAGAAAAAAAGGCAGATATGATTATTGTGCATCACCCATTTTATTTCAGTGCAATGAAAAAAATAGATGATCGTAACATGCAAGGCCGTTTAACTAAACTGCTGATACAAAATAATATTAGCGTATATGCTATGCATACATCTTTTGATAGTGTAGCAGGTGGGAACAATGATTATTTGCTAGAGTTGATGGAATGGCAGTCAAAAGAACCAATGATTCAAAATGGAGAAAACACATATAAAGTGAGTGTTTTTGTTCCTAAAACTGATTTTGAGGACGTAAAAAAAGCTATGTGTCAAGCTGGCGCAGGTCAACTTGGGGATTATGAAGATTGTGTGTTTTACAATGAAGGAATAGGCAGTTTTAAGCCTGTGGGAGAGGCTACCCCTCATATAGGCAGTATTAATAAAGTTGAAATAGTTGAAGAAATTAAACTTGAGAGTATTGTTACAAAAAAATATTTATCACAAGTGATAAATCAAATGATCAAGGCACATCCTTATGAAGAACCTGCATTTGATATTATAAAACTTGAAAATAAATTATCAAAAGAAGGATTAGGTCGAATTGTTAACTTAGAAACATCTTTGAGTTTTGTTGATTTGGTGCATTCAATTAAAAATGCCTTAAACATTAATCACCCTGTTAATGTTACACCAACCCAAAAAAGTATAAAGCGAATAGCTATTTGTACGGGAAGTGGCGGAGATTTGGTAAAAATGGCTGCTGTAAAACAGTGTGATGTTTTGATTACAGGAGATATAAAATATCATGATGCTCAAATGGCAAAAGAGATGAAAATAGGATTAATTGATATAGAACATTATTATTCTGAAGTAATATTTATAGATAATTTTGCAAGGAAGTTAGAAGATATAGTTAGAAATCAAATAGAAGTTATTAAGTCGCAAGTAGATATTAATCCATTTGTGAGAATTTAATATAGTTTGAAGGCAATATAAAAGGTCAGATATTTTATCTGACCTTAATTTTTTATTTTTCGCCCCATTGTGTTTTATATGCATAAAATAACACGCCGCATAATAATGCCCAGACTATCAGAACAAAGCCATATATGAAGGGCATACCAAAAATCTTTGGTTCAATACGGTTTATAATAAACACACCAGGAAACTCTATCAAGCTTAGTCCTATGACTAATGCTATCCATATTTTCATTTTTGTTTTATCTCGTTTAGTTTTTACAGACATCTACGATATACCTCCTAAGAGCGTTCTTCTTAGTTGTGGTTAAATTTGTAGCCTACGCCTCTAATGTTAATAATATGTTTTGGATTAGATGGATCTTTTTCTATTTTTTTTCTTAGATTACTTACATATACCATGACACTTCTTGCATCAGAATCAAGACCGTCCATTTTCCATACCATTTGAAACAATTGTTCCATGCTATAGATTCTCTTTGGATTAGAAATAAGAATCTCTAGTATTTCGAATTCTTTAGCAGATAGTACAACAGGTTCATCATCAACAAAGACTTCGTGGCTATCTATGTTAACTGTAATATCATCAAAAGTTATTACTTTAGGTTCAAAAGATGGTTGTTCAGTTAAGCGACTTCTTCTTAGGTGGGCTTTTACGCGTGCAATAAGCTCATTAGGAAAAAACGGCTTAGTAATATAGTCATCACCACCAACTGATAGTGCCATTACTTTATCTATTTCTTGAGATTTACAACTTAGAAATAGTATAGGGACATTACAGTTTTTTCTTATTTCAAGACAAAGTTCCATCCCATTTATATCTGGCAACATTACATCTAAAATAATCAAATCGGGCTTATCACTAGCCAATTGCTCAAGTGCTTGAGTAGAGTCATCTGCTGTTGCCACTTCAAATTGTTCTTCAAGTAAACAGTCTTTAATTAAATCTTGAATTTCTTTTTCATCATCAACTACAAGTATTTTTTCTCTAGCCATAAAAACACCTCTCATCATCTATATCGAATATTAAGAATTGTATATTTTGTCTTTTTTCCTCGTTTATTATACCATAAATGTTTTAATTGTGCTTTTTGTTAGATAATGGTTTTTTTAATAGCAAAATGATTATATTAAGGTTTGTATAATGGAATCGTAAAAAAGAAAGTACTACCTTTTCCGATTTCACTATATACCCATATTTTTCCCTTATGAGATTCTATTATTTCCTTTGAAATAGTAAGCCCTAGACCACTTCCTTCAGTAGACATGCTATTTGACTTACTTCTGTAAAAACGATCAAATATTTTCTCGCAATCTTCCCTTGGAATACCAGGACCAGTATCTTTTATGGATACTATTAAATAATCCAGATTTGCAGACCATCTATTAACGCGAATATTGATTGTGTTTTCTTTTTCTCTGTTCATAAATTTGATGGCATTAAAAATAATGTTAGAGCAGACTTGCGAGATTCTTTCAGTATCAATAATAATAAAAGAGTTTAGTAAATTTCTGTCATCTGTAATTTTTAACTCAAATTGCACTTTTTCTTGAAGTGCGTCAATGCGGTATTTATTTAATATATCATCAGCTAACTCATGAACTGTAATTTGTGAAAAGTTAAATGACGTTTTTCCAGCTTCAAAGTTAGTCAATTGAAACAAGTCTTCAACAAGGCGTTCTAAGGATACTGATTTGCGGTACATTACATCTAAGTATTTTGCTTTTGTTTCTTCACTAGATACACCCTTTTTTAGTGCAGTTATATAACCTAGGATAGAAGTAATAGGTGTGCGTAACTCATGAGAAATATTTGACAGCAAAGTCTGTCGAGATTTTTCCGCACTATTAAGATGATCTTCAACTATTTTTCTATCTGTTATATCTCTAAGGATACCTTCTATACGCGTGACGCCATTTGTGTCTTTTATAAATGATGTCTTTTGCTCAGTCCATATGTAATCACCGTTTTTTCGTTTATATTGCAGTGTAATTGGCTCCGAAATAGAAGATTCGGGGTCATACATTGCTTCCAAATATTCATTGTCTTCCGTTCGAACTATAGAAGTAAATAAGTTAGGATTATCGTAAAAATCCTCTGGTTTGTAACCTAAAATACGTTCGCAAGATGGACTGATGTATTCATATTTTTCGTTTGGATAAACTTGATAAACATAAATCATGTCTTGCGCATTTTCAGCTAAGACTCTAAATAGTTTTTCGCTATCAGTTAATTCTTTTCTGATCTTTTGTAGATATATAAGCATAATAGATAGATTTAGCAGGTTAGCAAGTATGATCTCGCTAACATAACCTAATGTTGGATTCATTATGCCTGTAGAAATATATAAGTAACTACCTTTATATATACCCCACATGAAGAAGATACTGATGATAATGAATTTACCAAAAATATTCATTTTCCAGTACTTCATCAATGTTGCACCTGCAACAATGGCTATTATTTGAATAAAGGCTGAGATCAGTAAGGTTGTGGCAATAAGTGACAGATCATAATATACAGCTAATATAATCCAAATAACATTTAAAATAGTGAATTGAATCCAATAAGATGGAAACTTTCTACCTATAAAGTGGTAGGTTCCAGCTAAGAGGAAAATACTATTAAGTAAGTCACAAATTTGTTTTAAAGATATAAAAACTATAGAATCGGGTTGAGACAAAGAAAATATGCTCGCAATTAAGCTGAATGCATACATCACCCAGCTTAGTCCCCAAAATTTAATGTATTTTTCATGATTTGATGTAGAAATATAAAAATGAAACAATGAAAAAACACTAACAAACAATATTAAAATTAGTAATAAAAAATCATTTTGTGTAAGCTCTAGCATACTATTATTCTCTCCTAAATATATTATCCTAGCTTGTCGCCATTTTTAACACTTTGCTCAGGCTGTATAAGTACAACGCCTTGCTCTGAATAGGTACCCATAACCAATACTTCAGATTTAAAACCAGCAACTCTCATAGGGGATAGGTTAACAACACTTAAAACTTGTCTTCCTATTAATTCTTCTATTGTATATAACCCTGTGATTTGTGCACTCGATTGCTTTATGCCAATGGTATCCCCTAAATCAAGCCACAATTTATAGGCAGGCTTTTTAGCTTTTTCTAATACCTCAGCTTTTATAATCGTTCCAACGCGCATATCTATTTTGTTAAAATCATCAAATGTAATCATATCTAATTCTCCTTTTTTCTTACATTATACAGGTGCTAAATTATATATCTTAGCAAAATCATGGTATATTCTTACCAAAATTTTAGATTTGTATCATAAAAAAACAGCAAAAAAAGTCTTACTTTGAATTGCCTATATTGTATCAGATTGCTTTTCAAAAAGCTTAAAAATAATTGTTTTTTATTTAACTTAAGGGCTTTTTATTTAATTTTATGTTTTCTTTTAGCTAGTTTTAACATTCGATTGTTATGATATATGAAAGTAAGACAACATAAAAATAAAAATTATTTTTTATACGCAATCATAATTATGGTTTTTATCTTGTAGTACTTACAAAAGTTGTTACAAAGTCACGTTAGTGACAAAGTTAGTCAATGAACTGACAAAAAAGTATTGAAAGGGAGAAACAATATGAAAAAGACAAGAATTTTAGTGTTATTACTATCATTTGTACTAGTTTTTTCTTTAGCTGCATGTGGTGGTGGAGACAAGAAAGCTGCTGATTCTAATGAGCCTATTACATTTAGAATGGCAACAGATCATCCAATCGAGCATATGGCTACAAGATCAGCAAAAGCTATTGCTGCTGAAGTAGAAGAGAAGACAGAAGGAAGAATCAAAATTGACGTTTACCCTGCATCACAACTTGGAGATTACAACACAGTATATGAAGAAATCGTAAGAGGGACTATAGATATGGCCCACATTACAATTCCTGATTCATTAGATGCTAGACTAGGATCTGCATATACACCTTACTTAACAACAGGTTATGACGAAGCAGCAGTTGTTTATGCTCCAGGTTCATACCTAAGTAACAAATTCGTAGAGTACAACAGTAAACTTGGTGTTAGATTCTTAGGATTCTACCTAGAAGGATACATCGGAATGGGAACTAAGCAAGTTCCAACAGATGTAATGGTACCAGGTGCTGATAAAAACCTTAAATCAAGAGTATGGGCAGCTCCAGCATCAAGAGCTCCAATGGAAGATTTAGGATACACAGCAGTAACAGTTCCATACGCAGAAGTAGCTACAGCTATACAAACTGGCGTAGTTGATGGTTGGATTGGTGGAACACCAAACGTAAACTATCACTGGGTTGGTGAAGTAATAGAGAACTTCTATGTAACTTACATGCATGCAGAGTCTACTGCTTATGTAATGAACGAAGAAACACTAGCTGGATTATCTGAAGCAGATCAAGCTATAATTATAGAAGCATTCTCAACTCAATCTAATGCAAGTTTCGAATTATCAAAAGCTGAAGATGAGAAGTGGATTGAAGAATTAAAAGCTGCTGGAATCAATGTAACTATATTTACTGACGAGCAAGTACAAGAGTTTGCTGATTTTGTAAGAACAAACTCATGGCCAAAACTTGAAGAATTATACACTAAAGAGTTACTTGACGGAATAAAAGCACAATACTAATAGAAAATAAAAGAGGTTGGGGTGTAAAAACCCCTCCCCCTATTTTTTTCTTGTTATAGGGAGGGTTCACTTTGTCTAGAGAAAATAATGTAATTTGGAAAGGTCTTCTAAATATCCAAAGAGTTATTATGGTTATTACGGCAGTAGCGATAACAGTAATCGTAAGTTTAGCAATGTTTCTGCGTATCTTCAATACAGATTTAGTAGGGTATGAAGAAATACTGGTAATGGTTGCATTTTGGCTATATATGATTGGTAGTTCCTATGGAAGTTACGAAAAGAGTCAGATAACCGCTGACATATTAAATGTATATTTAAAACCTGGTAGAGGTAAATCAGTAGTAAATGTAGTAAGAGCTGGATTGACTGTAGTATTAGGACTTATTTTTAATTATTGGGCGTACGAATTTTTATTCTGGGCGCTGAAAATGAATGTAAAGTCACCAGTATGGCGTTTGCCAATGGCAATAGGCCAATCTTCAATATTTATTGGATTACTACTAGTTAGTCTCTACAATATCGTATATTTCTACGATGAAATAAAATTAACAATTGGCGTATTCAAAAGCCATAAGGAAGGAGCGACTAGACTATGACACTCATAATAATAGCATTTTGCGTACTCTTATTTACATTATTACTTGGGGTACCTATTCCATTCGCTTTTTTCGCATCTTCAATAGCAGTTATAGTAGGTGGCGGATACGACCCAGGTTTCTTATTACCATATGGATACAGTAAAGCAAGTTCAATCATATTAGTTGCAATCCCACTTTTCATCATAGCAGGTGGTGTTATGGAGAGAGGTGGCATCGGTGAAAAACTAATAGATTTAGTTGAACTTTTCGTAGGTAGAGTAAAAGGTGGTTTAGGTGCAGTATTAGTAATTTCTTGTGCATTGTTTGGTGCGATATCTGGAAGTGGAACGGCTACACTTTCATGTATCGGTTCAATCATGTTACCAAGAATGTATGCAGCGGGTTATCCTAGAGGGCATTGCTCGGCATTAATATCAAGTGCATCAGTACTTGGATTATTAATCCCACCAAGTTTAAATATGATTTTATTTGCATGGGTTGGTGGACAATCAGTTCTTGCAAGTTTCTTAGCAACAGTAGTACCAGGGATTATGTTAGTAACGTTACTAAGCATCGTAAACTTAGTGTTACTTAGAAATAACCCAGATATAAAATTAGCAGATCCAATACCGGCTAAAGAGAGAGTAACGGTATTTAGAAAGAAGTTATTTTCAGCAACACCTGCTTTGATGGCACCAGTAATTATTTTAGGTGGTATCTACGGTGGAGTAATGACACCAACAGAGGCGGCGGCAGTATCGGTAATTTACTCAATCCCAGTAGGATTCTTTATCTATAAACAAATGACTTTAAAGAAATTATACGACACGATTATGACTTCAGTTACAACTGCTGGTGTAATCATGATCATGCTTTTCTCAGTAATGATCGTAAGTCGACTTTATATTATGGAAAACGTACCACAAAAAATCATGGAATTATTATCATCAGTATCTGATAATCCAATGTTTATATTATTAATGTTAAATATATTCATGATAATCATTGGTATGCTTATGGATGATACAAGTGCGATATTGTTATCAACGCCATTATTACTCCCTATTGTAATGCAACTTGGCGTAAGTCCAGTACAATTTGCTGGTATTTTAGGAGTAAACTTAGGTATGGGATGTATCACACCACCGTGTGCACCGTTCTTATACTTAGGAGGTAGAATAGGTGGAGCTAAGATAAATGAGATGCTTAAGCCTACATTCTATTTTATATTCTTTGCATGGATACCAACATTATTATTAACAACATACGTTCCTGGTTTCGCAACTTGGTTACCAAAATTAGTATTAGGACCTGGAATATTAAATTAGTTCATTGATTAACGGTTTATCCCACCATAATTAATATAATTACAAGGAAAAAAGTACGTTTTCGAGAGAGAATCGTGCTTTTTTCCTGTTTTTGTATTAATATGGATTTAGAATATTTTGGAGGAAAATAATAATGAAATATATAGATAGCCATATTCATCTTGAACAATATAGTGAACAAGAACAAGCATTGATGTTAAAAGATAGTAATACACCAGCGCTTTTGTTTTCTTGCGGTATGGATTTAGAAACAAATGAGCGAACATTGAGACTAAACGAGAGATACCCACAGGTACAACCGGTTTTAGGCCTTCATCCTGAGTACTACCAAATGTATAATCAATTAGAAGAAGTGAAGAAACAGATTATAGCAAATATCCATAAAGTTAGTGCTATTGGTGAAATCGGTATGCCTTATTATTCATTAGAAGATAAGACGTTAAATGAAAAAAAAGAAATCATTATTAAGAGTCAGCAAGTACTAGGCGAATTATTAGATATAGCGAAAGTGTATGAAAAGCCAGTTGTATTACATGTTATTTTTGATCATGTAGGTTATGTTTTGAAGGAACTAAAAGAAAGAAATATGAAAAATGTTGTATTTCACTGGTTTGAAGGATCAGCAGAAGACCTAAAGACTATTATTCAAGAAGGTTATTATATGTCAGTTAGTCCAGAAGTAATGCATGATGAAAAATATGCTGAATTCGTAGATAAAATACCCCTAGAGCTAATGGTATTAGAAAGTGATGGACCATGGCCATATAATGGTAAAAAAGGTGTTTCAGAGATGATTTTAGAAGTTATTAACTTTCTTGCAATAAAAAGAAAGCTTTCAAATAAAAAGCTTTCAGAACAAATCTATATGAATACTTTAAATTGTTTTCAATGTAATGATTAACAAGCAGAATTTTCATCTTTAGTTGAAGTGCATTTATATGTCTGACAGTAATGCTCTTTCATTAAGAGTATTTTATCATGTGTATACTGACTTGTTTTTGCACTTCTAGATACAGCAATAAATATGAGAGCATTAACAGTTAAAGCAACAAGTCCTTCGTGAATACCTAAGTTGATACTATCCATCAGACCTAAATACACTAGTGTAATAAGACCTGCTATGATACCAGAAATAGCACCTTTTGTATTAGATTTTTCCCAAAACAAAGCACCCATAGTAGGTACGAATATCTGTGCTGTACCGCTTAGTGCAAGTAGACCAATCTGAATCATTAGACCAGGCACATAAACATATGTTACATATGAGAAAATAGCAAATACAACAATAACAATACGTCCGATGCTAAGTAAACGCTTGTCATCGGCTTTTTTATTGATGTATCTTTTATGTATATCCATTGTATAAATGGACGATATAGCATGGATTTGTGAGTTTGATGTGGACATAGCTGCTGCTGCACCACCAACTAAAATAATATACGATAAAATCAACGGCGTATAAAATAAAATGACATTAGGAAATAATGCATCTGGTGAGGATGGGTTCATATGTAAAGCTATACCCGCGTTACCAATAATCATTGGAGCTAGGTTGAATATTGACATGACTGTCAATAAAAATGGCAAGATGTAAAAGGTCTTATTCTCCTTAATAGCATAAATACGAATCCACATTTGAGGGCCCATAAATGCGCCTATAGGGACAATAATAAACATGGATAACCATATGAATGGAGCAGCTAATTTATCCGGTCTAGATAAAGTTAGAGCTTGTGGGTGTATTCTTTCGACTTCGCTCATTAAGTTAGCCATACCACCAAAATGTTTTAGTATAAAAAAACCACCTAAACATGCTGCGATGACAATTAATATCTCATAAAAAATATCTGCAAAGGCTACAGCTCTTAGACCACCTGTCCAAACATAGATGACAATAACAGTAGTAAATAAGAAAGCGCCCATTTGACTAGGGATTAGTCCTTTTGATGCAGCTTCTATTAAATAAGAACCACCAGCTATTTGAATCATGAAATATGGAACAGTAAATAATAGCATGACAGCACTTACTATAAGCCCTAATGCTTTCGATTGGTATATATCGATCATAAAATCTGTGGATGTTATATAGTTATTTTCTTTGCCATAAAACCAAATACGACGGCCTACAATAAAGAATAAAAGTCCAAAGAATATGTCCCACCCAAAAGTGGTCCAATAAATAGGTCCAAAGTAGTAATAATGAGATGCAGCACCAATAAACGCAAATGCACTCCACCATGTAGCCTGAATGGTAAAGAAGGACGTTATCAGACCCATCTCTCTATTTTGGATAAAGAAATCGTTGACGGTATTTATTTCTTTTTCTGAAGCTTTTGCACCAATCCACAAGGGAATAAACATAGATGCACCTATAAAAAGTATTGCAATTGCATTAATATTCAAAGGCGAAACTCCTTTCAAATAGAAATAATAATGTACCTATAACAATATATCATAAAAACCTAAAATAATGAATCTTTATACAAAAATAATACCTATTATATCAAATAAAAAAGAGCATAGTCATAATACGAAACGTCATGATAAAAACACAAATAATATAGGTGATTAGACTTATCAAATCTGTGTTAGATGGGCAAAGTATGTTTCATAACTAGGTAATATATGCTATAATACCTTGGGAGTAAGTCAGATAGCTGCGTGTATTTATACACGAGGAAAGTCCGAGCTTCACAGAGCAGGGTGCTGGGTAACCCCCAGTGGAGGCGACTCTAAGGAAAGTGCAGCAGAAATATACCGCCAGCTTCGGCTGGTAAGGGTGGAATGGTGCGGTAAGAGCGCACCAGCGGTCTGGCGACTGACCGGCTATGTAAACCCCACCTGAAGCAAGACCAAGAAAGGGCTATCGTGGCGGCGGCTCGTCGCTTGCCCAGTGGTAGGTCGCTAGAGCCTATTGGTAACAATAGGCGTAGATAGATGGCTATCAGATACAGAACTCGGCTTATAGACTTGCTCTCATTAAAGAAATTCAACAGTGATGTTGGATTTTTTTAGTTTTTGTGATTAAGCAATAACATTACTGTTGTAATAGTACATTAGAAAAGATTACTATTTGGCTAATTATTGATATAATAGAAGTAGCTAGATATTAATTACTAGAAAAGTGGGGGATTAACTTGAAAAGAAAAATATTTGTTATTATGTCAGTTTTTATATTATTAATAACTTGCATGACACAGTATGCATATGCAGATGTAGGACCAAAACCGTCAGTTGTTATTGATTTTAGTGGTCTTGGCGGAGAGCAGTATTTTGTAACATTGTTGTCTGAGTCTGATGATACAGGGCCGTATAGTGCGGTAAGTACAAGACAAAACAATGAGGATTATCAAATAGAAGATGAAAATTATAATATATGGAAAAAATTTGTTGCTTATCAATCAGAGAGTGAATATTATTTTTTGCAGTTTTTTCAAGATTGTTCAGAAACCCATACTTTTAAGTGGGGGTATTATCCGCCATCAAAATTTACAATTCTAATATATTTACCTGAAAAAGACCTATTTATTGAGAGTGAAAAAATATATGAAAGATATGCGTTTGATAGTTATTATAAGGCTAATGTAGAAGTTTCATCTATGAATGTTAATGAGAATTATGATTTTTTTAATGAAGGGGTATCCTTGTTCATTAGGATAATTATTACATTAGGTATCGAAATATTGATTGCATTATTATTTGGATTAAGGCAAAAGAAAATACTTCAATACATCATTGTAGTCAATATTATTACACAAGTGATGCTTAATATATTATTAAATATAGGTAATTATATGTATGGTGCAATGTTATTTGTCATCAGTTACGTTTGGATGGAACTGCTAATTATAGTCATCGAGTCAATACTCTATACAAGGTGGTTTAACAATGTGAATAGGCACCTTGATATAAAAAGATGGAAAGCACCCGTATATGCTATCGTGGCAAATCTAGTTTCATTTGTTATTGGTATGTTAATAGCACTTAAATTACCGGGTGTATTTTAATAGTGAAGGGACGATGATTTATGATCAAAGAGAAATATTTAGAATTACAAAAGTATATAGATGAACACTTGGAAATTGTAGTATGTGAAAAACAAGATGAGCCCTATAGAGATTGTGATATTTTTGGAGAGACTACTAGACCGCTAGAGTCTGTATTTAGAAAGCCGGAAGAGTCATTTTCTCAAAGAGTTTTTAAAATTATTGATCAAAAGGCCTTAATTGATGCTGATGTTTATAAAAAAGCGGGGATAGATAGAAGACTGTTTTCTCGGATAAGAAGCGATCAAGCTTATCATCCATCTAAAATGACAGCTATTGCGCTAGCACTGGCATTAGAACTAGGATTAGATGATGCATTAGATTTATTTAAAACTGCAGGATATACACTGTCAGACAGTAGTCAATTTGATATTATTATTAAATATTTTATAGAAGAAGATATATATGATTTAGATCTAATTAATGATGCGTTGTATGCCTATAATGAAAAAACATTCTATGATTAATTGTCGCCTTTGAGGCGACCTTTTTATTTTTTTGAAATGATATCCTTTTAGTATGAAAGGGGTTTTGAAAATGAGAAAAGATTTAACAGAGTTAGTATTTATTATTGATCGAAGCGGTTCTATGGGAGGCCTAGAAAGTGATACTATAGGTGGTTTCAATAATATGGTTAAGAAACAACAAAAGGAAAAAGGAGAAGCGATTGTTAGTACCGTATTATTTGATAATGCATATGAAGTCTTGCATGACCAAAGTGATATCGAAAAAATAAAGGCGCTAACAGGTGAGGAATACTATGTTCGTGGGAGTACAGCCCTTTTAGATGCTATTGGTATGACAATATCTAGTATTGTAAAGAGACAAGAACATGGTATTAGCGATTTTTTACCAGAAAACACAATAGTTGTCATAATAACTGATGGACATGAAAATTCAAGCCAACAGTATACTTTAAAAGAAATAAAAAAACTAATTAAAGATGCAGAGTCAAATAGAAAGTGGGAGTTTGTATTTTTAGGAGCCAATATAGATGCAGTAAGCGTTGCAAATGATATGGGTATAAGGGAAGATAATGCAGCTAATTTTTCTGCGACGCATGATGGTGTGAGAGAAAGTTATGGCATAATATCTGATGTGGTGAGCGACTTTAGAAAAGAAAAAGTTGTTAGAAAAGGTTGGAAATCTAAAATGAAATAATTCAGTATTAAAGGACTTCTCAAGTATTGTTTGAAGGAGTCCTTTTTGATTGAAAAAATATTAATATAAATGGTAAAAGAATAGTATTGTTAATGCTTTTAATGATAAAATACTATTAGTGAAGATTTTAAGGGAGTGAGTCATTTGAAAATACTACATACAAGCGATTGGCATATTGGTAAGTTAATCCATAATATACATATGACAAAAGATCAGGCATTTATATTAGATGACTTGCTTGACTTGATACGCAGTGAAAAACCGAATGTAATGATTATTGCGGGAGATATATATGATAGATCTGTTCCACCAGTTGAAGCTGTTGAATTATTAGATGAAGTGTTGACGACTATAGTAATGACATTAAAAATACCTGTAATAGCTATTGCCGGGAACCATGATAATGGGGACAGAGTGTCTTTTGCAAGTAAAGTTTTAAGAGAAAATGAGATGCATATAATCGGAAGTTTATCTAAGGAAATTGAGCCGATTATCATTCCTGATGAACATGGGCCTGTTGCTTTTTATCCTGTACCGTTTTGTGAGCCTGCAATCGTAAAATCGATTTATGAAGAGGATTCTATTTCGACTCATGACGATGCCATGAAAGTAATTACTGAAAAGATAAAAGATAATATGGATAAAAATATAAGGAATGTATGTATTGCACATGGTTTTATTACGGGTACAGAATCATTAGAAACTAGTGAATCTGAAAGACCTATAAGTATTGGTGGCAGTGAGTATATAAGTGTAGATTATTTTGAGGATTTTAATTATGTGGCATTAGGCCATTTACATAGACCTCAAAAAGTTAAACATGACTACATTCAGTATGCAGGTTCTTTAATGAAATATTCATTTTCCGAAGCTAAACAAAAAAAATCTGTTAGTTTAATAGACTTAAAACCAGATGGTAGTATTGATATAGATAAAAAAACGTTAAAGATAAAGAGGGATGTACGTGTTATAAAAGGAAATTTAGAGCAGTTGATGGACCCTGCTATATATGAACAAGCAAATACTGATGACTATATAATGGCTATCTTAACTGACAAGCAAGAGCTTATTGATCCGATTCATACCCTTAGGAGCGTATATCCAAATATTTTAAGACTTGAAAAGGAAAGTATACTAAAAGATAAGCATCTTGAAAACGAAAGTAACCAAACCGTTAATATGAATAAGTCGCCAGTTGATTTATTTAAAGACTTTTATAGTGTTATGAGTATAGAAGATTATAGTGAAGAAAAAGAACTGGTAATCAACAAAACCTACGAAGATATCATGAAGAAAGAGAGGGCTAAATAATGCGACCTAGTATACTTAAGATGACTGCATTTGGGCCATACTCTACCCATGAGGTTATTGATTTTACGGAGTTAAAAGAAAGCAATTTATTTTTAATTACAGGACCAACTGGTTCAGGAAAAACCACTATTTTTGACGGTATTTGTATTGCTATGTATGGTGAAACAAGCGGAAACATTAGAAAAAGTGAGCATTTAAGAAGTCAATTTGCAATTGATGATTTATTAACTGAAATTGAGCTTACTTTTGAATTGAGAAATAATATTTATAATATTAAAAGGATACCTATACAAGAACGAAAAAAGAAAAAAAGTGAAGGTTATACTATACAAAAACCTGAAGCTACCTTAACGATTAATCCTGGTGCAGGTGAAAAGGTTATTGTAGGTGTATCCAATGTAAATAAAGAAATTGAAAGCATTATGGGCATTAATGCAGAGCAATTTAGACAAATTATGATGATTCCACAAGGGGATTTTAGAAAATTACTATTGGCATCTAGTGAAGAACGGGAGAAAATTCTCGAAAAATTGTTTGATACGACTATTTATCAAAGCATGCAGAGAAAACTTGATGACCAAGCGAAAGTTCTTCATCGTGAGATAAAAGATCAGCAAAATATTAGAAATCATGAATTTGAAAAAATAGACGCTAATGAAGATTTGGCATTTCAAGAATTAGTAAATTGTGAGTTTAAAGATGTTGACGAGATTACTAAAAAATTGAATGAAATAATAAAGTTAGATCAAAATGAATTAGAAGATAAGAACAAGCAGCAAATAGAAACAAATCAACAGAAGGAAAATACGCTTAAAAAGCTTGAGCAAGCAAAGTCAACGAATACACAGTTTGAACAGTTGGATAATAAAACTGTGAGTTTGACTAGTCATCAGGCAAATAATAATGAGATAAAATTATTAACACAACGTGTTTTATTAGGTCAAAAAGCATTGTTGATAGTACCTGTTGAAATGCAAGTAGTAGAAAAAGAAAAAATTCTAAGCGATAAAAAAACAACTTTAGAGCTAAAAAATAAAGAATATGAAAAATGTACAATTGATTTTGAAAAATCAAAGAAAGCGTACGAACAGCTTTCATCAAATGAAGAAATGACCAAAAGAGAGGAACTGGTTGAAAAGACAGCATTTTTAAGTAAATTTGTTCAAAAAGTTATAGATGTAGATACTTATAAAAATGAGTCGGAAAAATTGAAAGCGAAGCAACAAGTTAATACTCAAAATGAAATAAAATATCAAGATGTTATTTCAACAAATGAAGAAAAACTATTGGTATTGCAAGAAAAAATCGCAAAGATGGAAACTCAAATCTTAAAGATACCGGTGCTAGAATTGCAAAAACAACAGATCAAGTCATACAATGATGATATGGAAAAAATAATTGATTATCAAAAAAAAATCAACTTATTAGAAAATCAAATAGAGACATTAGCTACTGAAAAATTAGATGGTAATGAGTCGTTTCTTTTACTTAACAAAACTTATGATGATATAAAAGATGCTTTTTTCAAGAACCAAAGTGCTAGGTTGGCGGAAGGTTTAAAAGATGGTGAGGCATGTCCTGTATGTGGTTCAACTGAACACATACATATTGCAGAAGCTACTGAAAGGATTGTTACACGTGATCAATTAGACGAAGCAGAGAAAAATGCAAGAATTGCTGAGCAAAATATGAGCAAGTTAAATGATGCCTATATAAATCTTGAAAAAAACATTGATGAAAAAAAATCTGCGCTGGATGAGGCTTTAAAGGCATTAATAGAGAAAAACGTTTTAAAGGATGAGATTATTCAATCTGATAATTTGTTATGCAGTATTGAAGATTACATGAAAAACTATTCAGATGAGCTCAAAAGCATTGCGGATACTATCTCTGAGATTAAAAACCTGCAAGGGGAGCTTTCAAATCAAAAAAGACTTTTAGACAACATGAAGGATCAAATAAAGAACAGTCAAGCATTATATGAATCAAGTAAAAACGATATGCACACTAATGAAATAAATCTTAAAGGATTAGAGAAAAGTATTGAAGTGATACACAAGGATGTACCAGAAGAATTTAGGTCTCTTGAAAAATTAAATCTTGCTATTGAGGAAGCAAATGTGCAGAAAGAAGAGTCGATAAAAGCCTATCAAAAAAGCAGAGAAAATTTTGATATGTTGCAAAAACAATATGAGGGATTAAAAGCTTCTATTAAAGAATTAAATAATACTATTACTGAGCTTGAAATTGAAGTTACAGGATTAAATAAGTTAATGGATGAGCAAATTATATCTCATGGATTTGATAGTTTAGAAGCGTATCAATTTGCAAAATATGATAAAGTGCTTGTAGAGAAAGACCAATTGATTATTGAGAATCATAAAAAAGAAGAAGATGCGTTGAAAAGTCAGATTGAAGCACTTAAAGAGGCATTAAAAAATAAGGAAAAAGAAGATATAACTATTTATAGCAGTGAATTAGATGAATTGAATATTAAAATTGAAGCATATAGTAATATTTCAAGAAAGATAGATAGAAGATTAGAGCAAAATAAAAAAATTCTTCAACGAGCCAATGAAATATCAGAATCAATTAAGGAAAAAGAAGTCGTATATGGTGTTGTAGGGAATCTTGCAAAGGTTGCAATGGGTAAAAATTCTAAAAATGTTAGTTTTGTAAGGTTTGTTCTAAGTAGTTTCTTAGAAGATATACTTGTGTCAGCTAACCAAAGACTCATTCAAATGGCTCAAGGTCGTTATCGATTAATTATTACAGACGAGAAAGAAAGAAAAGATAGCAGAAGCGGCCTTGATTTAGGTGTATTTGATGAATGGACAGGTAAAGAAAGACATGTTAAAACGCTATCTGGTGGAGAAAGCTTTAAAGCGTCTTTAGCCATGGCACTAGGTTTATCTGACGTGGTTCAAAATTATGCAGGAGGGGTTCAACTAGACACAATGTTTATTGATGAGGGGTTTGGTACATTGGATCAAGAGTCTTTAGATAGTGCGATTAGTTGCTTAGTAGATTTAAAAAATAAAGGACGACTTGTAGGAATCATTTCTCATGTTCAAGAGTTAAAAGAACGAATAAATGTAAGGCTAGAAGTAAAAACTAATAATGGCGGGAGTCATAGCCAGTTCTATATTGGTTAAAGTGTTTTTTGAAAAATCATAATATAATATTGAATTATATCAATATTATCCGATATATGTAGTAAGTATAAATATCCTTTGCGTTTGAAATTATAAACCTAAAGGGTATTTTTTTCTCGGAGACTAAGGAGTATGTTTTTTATGGATAAAATACAGTTTAACTATGTAAAAAATGATATGAATGAAGATTTCAATAAAATAATCGAAACGAATGAATTAGATGCGATTGTCATATATTCAGGATTAGGTAATATGTTTATGCTTATTAACTCTTTTACAAGAAAAGGTTTTGACTCAAACCAGTTTTCACAGAGCATTGATCCTTTTTATCGAGAATCCGAAATATATTTAGACATACTTAATTGTACAAATAGTATGGAAACAGATTATAAATCACTATCGATCGAATCAGTTTCTTATAATGGTCAAGTGGTGATTATTCCTTTATATGATGATATTGAGAAAATAGGATTTGTTGTTCTGTTAAAAAAAGATGTAATAACAACAACCATAAGAGATGAATTAGCTGAGATTATACAAAAACATAATTTGTATTTAATAAAAAAAATATTATACGCTGCAAGTAGAAATAGTATTGAAACCATGATTCATATGCTTAACCGACAATATGAGCTTGTATCGCCATTTATGAAACAACACTCTTACAATGTTGGCATTATGGCTAAAAAAATTGGTATGATGCTAGACTTGGATTCTAGGTATTGCGATGATTTATATTTTGCAGGGGTGATTCATGATACTGGAAAAATCGAAATACCGCCAGATATTTTAAATAGTGAGACAAAATTATCAAAAGATGAATTTGAATTGATGAAGACCCATGTATCTAAAGGACATGATTTTTTAAGAAATACTTTGTACTTTCCAAAATACAAAAATATATTAGTATGGATTAATGAGCATCATGAAAAATATGATGGAACAGGTTACCCTAATGGGATAAGTGGGGAAGAATTGTCTTTAGGTGGTAAAATTTTAAAAGCTGCGGATGCTATTGATGCGATGATGAGTAAGAGAAGCTATAATAGGCAATTCTCTATTATAGATGTTATTGAAGAATTTAAGAAACATAAGGGAAAAGATTTTGATCCAGTAATTGTTGATACAGTTGTTTCGCTCTTAACGTCAAATATAAAATATGATGAAGCAATGATTCAAAACACTATATTATCTGCTCAATTATTTATTAGAATAGATGAAGAGCGCACGATATCATTAAAAGGTGAGTTTAATTCTATGCGTGGCAATTTGTTCAAGACGTATGAAGAGGTGCCTGAATATCTTGATGGAAGTGAAAGTATAACGATTGCAATAAGTGTGAGAAATAATATTTTAGAATTCCAATGCCTTGGTGATTTTGTCAATAGTTATGCATATCGAATAAATGAAATGAAAGTATCAAAAGCAGTAGATTCTTTTAGCTTGATTTGGGAACTAGAAGGTGTAATAATAAAAGGTGAAGAAAAATCGATGATACTGGTCACACAGATATCCGGCAATTATTTGCTTTTTAAGAAAGAAAAGAATGATTTTGTTCTTGAAAACGATCATGTATATACAATCGCTATGAAGTTTGGAGAGGAAGTAATCCTTGTTAAAGGACAAATGGACTTCTTTGTAGAAGACTCTGATAGTGTGTTGTATAAGTTTAATTATATAGGTGTTGAAGATAAAGTTAGAGATATAATATTTAGGCATTTATTCAGAAAACAAATCGAACTTCGAAAAGTGATGTTTTAAAAATATAAGAAGTACCTAATTTAGAAAGTAGGAAATATGGAAAATCAATTTAAAAGTCTAGGCATATCAGCAGAAGTCGTTAAGGGCCTAGATACTTTAGGGTTCAAAGAACCCACTGACGTTCAAAGTGAAGCTATTCCTCTGGTCTTAAAGAAAAGAGATTTAATAGTATTGGCAAAAACAGGTAGTGGAAAAACAGCAGCGTTTGGCGTCCCACTTGTAGATATGATAGACAAAGATATAAAAGATCCACAAGTTTTAGTATTAACACCAACTAGAGAGCTTGCAGTACAAGTAGATATGGATATAAATAAAATAGCCAAATTTGCACATGCTAACTGTGAAGCTGTTTATGGACAGCATAGTATACAAAGTGAAATAAAAGCATTGAAAAAAGGTGTTAGTATCATTAGTGGTACACCTGGACGTGTATTAGATCATATTAAAAAGAAAAATATCATTACAAAAAATATTAAGTATGTGGTTTTAGACGAAGCAGACCGTATGTTAGATATGGGTTTTTTCGATCAAGTCATGGCAATTATTCGGTTGCTACCTAAAAAAAGACAAACTATGCTTTTTTCAGCAACTATGCCACCTGAAATACAAAAGATGTGTAGGGAAAGTATGAACGACCCTCATACTATTGGCCAACAATCTGAAGCTAAAACAGTAGAACAAATTGAACAATTGTATTACAGCGTTAAACATAATGAAAAAAGAAGCCAATTATTGAGGATATTACTTGTTGATCAACCTAAGAGTTGTATGATTTTCTGTAATACAAGAACGGAAGTTGATAGAGTTCAAAAGTATCTATTTGATAAAGGATTTTTGTGTAAGGCATTACATGGGGCAAACGCTCAAAACATGCGAATGCGTACGATAGATCAATTTAAGAAAGGTCGTTTTCAAATTCTTGTAGCAACAGATGTGGCTGCTAGAGGAATTCATATAGATGATTTATCATTAGTTGTCAATTATGATGTGCCACAAGATAAAAATAGCTATGTTCATAGAATTGGACGTACAGGAAGAGCAGGAAATGACGGAAAAGCAATATCTTTAGTTACAGGTGAAGATTTCATGACATTTTACGAGCTTGAAGAACATGTTGGAACACTTATTGAAGAAAGAGAACTGCCTAATGAGGAAGACGTCAAAAATGGCAGAGCGATTTTGAGAAAAGAAGTAGAAAAACGTAATGCAATTAGCAAAGCACAAGAAGAAAAAAGAAAAAACAAGCAAAACGCTAATAAAAAAACAACTAAGCCTATTACTAATAAAGTTGAAAAAGACCAGCAGACAAACCCTAAGGACAGTAAAAAACCAGCTAACAGAAGTAATACTAATAATCATAATAAAGGGCAGTCTACATATAAGAAAAAGACAAATGAATATAGAAAAAATGACACAGTTGCTAATAATGAAACAAAACCAGCACATATTTGTAAACCAAAAATAGAAACAGAACAAAAGAAGGTTCCGAAAACTAATCAAGATAGTCTTTGGGGAAAAATAAAAGGATTATTTAAAAAATAATATATGAGAAGATGTAGTAGGCCTCGGCGTACTACATTTTTTTTTATGTCTATGATATAATGACACTAACAGTATTTTGGGCATATGCCTAAAATGACATTTCTTTTACGGACGTTATGATACAGAGAGTAGATTATTAGGAGGAGACAAATGAAAAAGATAGGTGTATTAGGTACGGGCACAATGGGTGCTGGTATCGTTCAAGTGTTGGCACAATGTGGGTATGAAGTATGTGTGCGGTCAAGAAAACAGACTTCTATTGACAAAGGAATAGCTACAATCTCAAAAAATTTCGACAGAATGATTAAGAAAGAAAAAATGACTGAAGCGGAAAAAACTGAAATTCTTGGAAGAATTACTGGTTCAACAGATATTTCTATCGTAAAAGATGCTGATTTAATTATTGAAGCGGCATCAGAAGAAATGGAAGCAAAGAAAGCATTGTTTGAAGAACTAGATAAAATATGTGGACCAGATACTATTTTGGCGACAAACACTTCATCATTGTCAATTACTGAAATAGCATCTGCAACCAATAGACCGGATCAAGTAATCGGTATGCATTTTTTCAACCCAGTTCCAATGATGAAATTAGTTGAAGTCATTAAGGGGCTTGCAACATCAGAAAGCACACAAAAAACTATAGTAGAATTAACAAAAGAAATCGGAAAAGTTCCTGTGGAAGTTGAAGAGGCACCGGGTTTTGTTGTAAACAGAATTTTAATACCAATGATTAATGAAGGTATTGGTATTTTAGCAGATGGACTAGCAAAAGCAGAAGATATTGATGAGGCGATGAAACTAGGCGCAAATCATCCTATGGGACCGCTAGCATTAGGAGACCTTGTTGGATTAGATGTATGTTTAGCTATTATGGAGGTACTTTATAATGAGTATGGCGATAGCAAATACAGACCACATCCATTACTAAAGAAAATGGTAAGAGGTAATTTACTAGGAAGAAAAACTGGAAAAGGTTTCTACGATTACAAATAAGCATATAATAATATTTGAGAGTGAGCATAACGCTTGCTCTCATTTTTTTGAAATTATAGAATATAATCATTATTTTTCATATTCATAATTATATATTTGAGGATTTTAGGGTATAATATAGGATATAAGAACTAAGGAAGAAGGGTTTCTTGTGGACAGAAAAGTACTCAAACGACAATCAAATAGAAGAATATTCATTTATTTTTTAACCATTTTTGTAACTTTGATGTTAACATCTTCTTTGGTTTTTTTGTATATTGAAAATAATATTAATACCAGTGATCGGATGTCATTGGTTACTGAACAGTTGATAGAAACCAGAACGTTAGCATCACGGGTTGCCAATAACATTTCACTAGCAGTTGATGATTTAGAATATATAAAAAAGCAAATCTTGGCAAAGCATAATGGAGACTTAACAGAAGAAGAAATAATTTTGAACTGGAAGTATTATGCTGATACAAAAAAAATATATGATCAAATTAGATACATAGATGCAAATGGTATGGAAAAAATGAGAGTTAACTATATAGAAGGAGCTAGCTTTTGTGTTCCTAAAGAAGAGTTACAAAATAAAAAGGAACGATATTATTTTTCTGATGTAGCTAACTTAAGGGATGGACAGATATACGTTTCAGTATTTGATTTAAATGTGGAAAATGGAAAGATAGAAGAGCCTATTAAACCAATGATCCGATTTGGAACACCATTGTATATAGATGGTGAATTTCTTGGTGTTGTGGTTTTGAATTATAAAGGCAATCATATCCTAGATGTATTAATAGCTGATGATCAAAAAAGTAGTGATACTATTATGTTACTTAACAATGATGGTTACTGGTTATATGGTGGAGAAGGCTCTAATTGGGCATTTATGTATGATGAACGTAAAAACAATAGTTTTGCAAATCTATACACTGAAGTATGGAAGGAAATGACTGAACACGATGGCAATTATAGAAATGATGAAGGGTTATATACTTACTCTAAGATTATATTAGAAGAAAATTTAATTGATGATAAGTTTGTTTTAGGATCAGGGAACTGGTCAATAGTATCTTTTGTAAGTGCAAATGATGAAGATTATTATTTCTTAAAAGACCAAATATGGATCGTTATGTTTCGAATCTTTGATAGTAATCGACTTATGTATATATTAGTTGGATTAATAGCATTTTTAGGCGCATCATTATTAAATAAAAACAGAGAAGCTTATAACAGAATCAAGTATTTATCAGAGTATGACGGCTTTACAGGTATATTTAACCGACGAGAAGGTCTTTATAGACTAGAAAATAAAATGGACAATGCGAAAGACTCAGCAGTAACTAGTATTGTTAGTTTTATAGATATTAATGGTTTGAAACAAGTAAATGATCATCTTGGTCATTCAGCAGGAGATGAACTTATTCTTACTGTTGTAGATGTCATTAATCAACATTTAGGAGATGACAGTATTTTTATGAGACTAGGTGGCGATGAATTTTTAGTTTATATGCCATTTACAGATGAAGATGCGGGCCATCATGTATTTAATTTAATAAAAGAATCATTTAAGAAAATTAATGAATATGAAGACAGAGCATATAATATAAGTATCAGTTATGGTCTTATGACAGTTTCTGGAAAATCATATGATGATATGGAAGAATTAATTAAGATAGCAGATGAACATATGTATATCTACAAGAAAGAAAACAGAAAGAATGCAGTGATATTAAAAGAAAACTAAATCGTTATATTAAACATGAAAAAGCTATTGGATTTTAATGAAAAATCAATAGCTTTTTTTGTTTTGTAATGCTAATATATGACGGTATGATGAAAACTCATATTTTTTTGAAAGACTTTGAAAACCTTTACAGTGCGAACTTTGTATATCAGAGTTCATCAAAAGATTTTAGAAAAAGAGGAATAATCATGGAAAAAGTTGAGCAAAGAAACAAACAGAGCAAAAATGTACTTATTTTATTTTTAATTATTATTATCGCAATGGGAATTGCTTTTATTCCAAGTATTCATCCAAATATTGAGACAGGAAGTATTATTAGTGAAGTTTCTCATGGTGAAGAATCAGCAACTGCATTTGACACAATCTATGACACTTTACAATATCAAAGATCAATCAATATTTTGGCTATGCTTCTTGCAGGTTTTGGCTTTTTAATGGTATTTATTCGTAAACATGGATATAGTTCTGTAACTGCAACGTTTTTAGCAGTTAGTATAGCTATTCCGATGTATATGCTTATAAAAAGTTATGGAACAGGTCATTTTTATATGCCTGCTATTAGTATAGAAACATTTTTATTTGCTGAGTTCGCAGCAGCATCTTTATTAATTGCCATCGGTGCACCTTTAGGAAGATTGAAGATGGACCAATATTTATTAATGGGTATTTTATTTATACCAGTTTATATGTTTAACGAATGGTTAATCTTAGAAAGTGGTTACTTTAACGGCTTTTTAGATACAGGTGGATCGGTAGTTATCCATGCATTCGGTGCATATTTTGGATTAGGTGTTGTTTCAAATACAGCAAAAAGATTTAGCAATGATCCATTATGCGAAAGCTCAAAAACAAGTAGCCAGTTTTGTTTACTTGGTAGCATGATATTATGGATATTTTGGCCTTCATTCACTAGTGCCATTGTATCGCCTGACAAAGTTGTTTTAACAGCAATTAATACTGTTTTTGCTCTTTGTGGTGCTACTATTGCTACATATATATTCTCGAGACTATTAAGAGGGAAAATTGAAATTGAAGACATTGCAAATGCAGCGTTAGCTGGAGGAGTTGCTATTGGATCTTTATGTGATACAACCACACCAGGATTTTCACTGCTAATAGGTATAGCTGCAGGTGCGCTTAGTACTGTAGGATATGCAAAGATTGCTGGAAAACTTGAAAAACTAATAAAAGGTACAGATACGTGTGGCATTAATAATCTTCACGGTATGCCAGGTCTATTAGGTGGTTTAACGGCTGTATTTGTGACAGGTAATGCAAAGGTACAATTATTAGGAATTGTTTTGACAGTAATTGTTGCATTTATCGGTGGAAAAATCGTTGGAAGAATCATCAATTTATTAGGAAAAAAAGAAGTGCCATATAGTGATGAAGATGAATTTCATTTAGAAGAAGCTTAATTAAATTAAATCAAATGATATTAAATCAAAAACAAGAGTAGTTTTTCGATAGCCTAAACAAGAGCAGTTTTTCTGCTCTTGTTTTATTTATAATTTATACATGCTTTATGTTAGTATTCTGAGAAACTTCATTACTTGTTGTCATTAAATCTGTATCGCAAAGATCATGAATGTTTGTTTTTCCATTGATTCTTGCATATGTTCTTAGTTCATCCGCTGTGCCGTTGTAATAGTTTTCAAATCCTTTAATCCCTTTTTCTTCATTAAATAATTTTCGCAAAACCTCATCTTGTGTGGCAATGCCAACAGGACAGGTGCCTTTGTGGCATACTTTTGCTTGAATACATCCAATTGAAACTAATGAGGCAGTAGCTAGGGCGATAGCATCGGCGCCGAGTGCAAGGCCTTTAGCTATATCACTACTATCTCTAAAGCCACCAGTCGCACATAATGCCATATCAGAACCTAATTGGTCAAGCATACGTCTAGCACGACTAATAGCAAAGATTGGGGGAATACCAACATTATCTTTTAATATTTTGGGTGAGGAACCTGTGGAACCTCCTCGACAATCGATAGTAAGAAAGTCAGGGTTGGCCATAAAGGCTATGGCTATATCTTCTTCAAGATGCCCAGTTGCAATCTTAATACCTACGGGGACTCCGTTAGTAATATTTCTTATATGTTTTACAAGGTTGATTAAATCTTTTGTTTCGTCTATACCATGAAACCGTCCTGGAGAAATGGCATCTTCACCTTGGCTAAGATTTCTGATTTCAGCAATTTCTTTAGTCACTTTGTGAGAAGGCAAGTGTCCGCCTAGACCTGGTTTAACACCTTGACCGATTTTTATTTCTATTGCATCTGCTTGCTTCATGATTTCATCATCATGAGAAAAATCTGCAGTACCTAATTCGTATATATATTTTGTTGCATGTTGACGAGATTCTTTTAGCATACCGCCTTCGCCGGAACACATAGCAGTACCTACTAGAGTGGCACCTTTTGAAAGGGCTATCTTAGCTTCTTTTGAAATGGCACCATATGACATATGTGATACATAAAAAGGAAGATCTAATTCTAATGGTTTTTTTGCATTTTTCCCTAATACAGTCTTAAGATTTACAGGGATGTCTTCGTTTTCGGGCATAGTTGCTAATTGACTGCCTCTAAACAAGACTTGGCTAAAGTCTGGGAATTTTTCTAAAGTTGCCATAGAATTATACTCACTCATGCCAGATAGAGCCAATTTTTGGACGGCTAGTATCTTTTCATCTAAGTTGTCTTGGTCATACATGTTTTGTATTGGTTTGATATGCATTTTGCCTGATTCTGCATAATATACCGACCAGTGATGACCGTTGCAAAATGGCTTGTTTTTAGAGTGCCCACATCTACAAAGCGTATAATGTTCTTTAGCAACTAATGCTTCGTCATCATTATCAAGGATTATAGAGCCAGATACTTCTAAAGGGCCATTAGGTGATAGCTTGATTTTTTCCTTGTCAGAATAATGGTCATAGTGTATGTCATTAAGCGTATAGCTTAATGCACCTGAAGGACATTTTTTTATAATTTTTATTATTTGATCAACGGTGCTTTGATCTGGCTGAATCCAAGGCCGTTTATTGCCGTCGAATACTTCTGGAAGTCCTTTAGTACAATAGCCTACGTGAGCGCAAATACCTAAGTTGTAATGAATTGTTATTTCATTTCCAATATAATCTTTAAACTTGATAGGAACTCTATCTTCTTCTTTTTCGTCATTAAAATCTATTTTGCCATGAGAACCATCACAAAAAGGGCTACCTTTTGTTTGACCGCACCTGCATATTGCCACAGTTTGGTCATTGATTGAATGAGCGATGCCATCAGCATCGATTATTTTTCTAAGATGAGATATAACAAAAGGGCCATTTTTTGAAATGTGAATAATAGGTTTTTGAGTATTGTCCATTTTTTTCTCCTCCTCACTATTAACTTATAATCATATTATATCAGATTTGTTTGACAATTTATGATTATCTTGCTTGTTGCTAATTATATGATAAAATAAATGCTAATATATGAAACTAAAGTGGTGCTAAATGGGAGAATAATATGGAAAGTATTTATGAGACAAAGCGGCTATTACTAAAAATACTTAACAAACATGATAAAGAACTTGTTTTTGACTATTATTTAAGAAACAAGGACTTCTTATTAGACTGGGTACCATCACGTGAGCTTGAGTTTTATACACTTAACTATCATAAACACATGCTGGCAACTGAATATAAAGCATTTGTTGATAAAGAGCATATTCGGTTCTGGGTTTTTCGAAAAGATAATCCAAATCAAATTATAGGAACCATCTGTTTTTCCCAAATAGTATACGGTGCTTTTCAATCCTGTTATTTAGGGTACTCATTGTCTAAAGGAAATGAGAGGCAAGGATATATGTCAGAAGCTATAAAAAAGGGAATGAAGATTATATTTGATGAGTTAAAGATTCATAGAATTGAGGCAAATGTTATGCCTAAAAATACAGCATCATTAAAGGTACTAGATCAATTAGGATTTCAAAATGAAGGTTTAGCTAATAAATACTTAAAAATTAATGGTAAGTGGGAAGACCATATTCACATGGTTATTCTCAATGATAGCATGGAGGCTCTTAATGAATAATATTGCATTAGAACCGTATAATGATGAATATAAGCATTATATAAAAAAATGGGAAAGAAAATCAGAAATATACTCATTTTTGACCCACTCAAAGCCAAAGTGTTTGGAAAACGGAGATACATGCCATGTAGAAAAAACACAAGTATATATGATTATATGTGACTATGATGTTATTGGCATAACTTGGCTAGAAGACATTACTGACACTGAAGGGAAGCTTAGCCTATATATTGGTGAGGTTGATTATAGAGGCAAAGGTATTGGTTTTTACATAATATCTAGACTGTTAGATATTGCATTTAAAGATCTAAATTTAAAATCAGTATATTTGAATGTAAGAGGAAAGAATAAAAGGGCGATTCAATGTTATGAAAAGGCTGGGTTTGAGATTGAAGAATCCTATAGACCTCATAGATTTCCAGATGGAACAATACAAAACTCATTTAAAATGAGAGCATACAAATAAAGTAATGAAAAGACTGTCTCGTACGGTCTTTTTTTTAGTATAAATATTTATGGTTATCTATAAACTCAAAGCCGAATATTCCGATATAATACACAGATGCAAGTAAAAGAAATTCTTTAAAATGGCACACCTGTTGAAAAGCGGGGTCGCAAAGCTATAGGGTCTAAGACAAATTGTTAAGATTGCCAGCTTTTGAAAAGGATTTTTTACTATTTAGGCATCATGTGTGTAAGTAAAACTAATAAACAACGACATCTAAGTAGTGCAAAAAAAAATTTAAGGAGTTATTTCTATGAAAAATGTATTCAGTGATTTAAGTTTAGGGAAAAAAGTTATAGCAGGGTTTATTGCAATTGGCCTATTATCTGTGTTGATAGGAGTAAATGGATTATTTGCAATGAATCAAATGCATCAATTAAGTCAAACGATTAATCAGGAAGCAGCTTCAATGGGCGTTTTAAGTGAAATGTCGACGCTGAAGCGAAACTATGGAATAACAATGGGGATTTTATGTGGATTTACAATTCTAATGGCGATTATTCTGGGGGGATTAGTAGGTGCAGGTTTTACTAAAAGAATAAAAAATCTAACAACAGTAGTAGATAAAATGAGTAAAGGGAATATATCAATAGTTGTAGAAAAAAATAGAAACGACGAGCTAGGTGTTTTATCTCAAAAGATGGACCAACTCGCAACTTTTAATAAAAAACAAAACGAAGCGATTCAAAGGATAGCAAATGGTGAGATTGATATTGACCTTGAAACACAATCAGATAATGATTTAGTAGGTAAAAGTCTACAAAAGATTGTTAATAATAATGAAAAAATCCTTGCTGGTATAGAAAAAGTATCAAGTGCAGTAGAAAAAGACGGCAAGATTGGTGTCAAAATAGATGAAAATACTTTAGATGGTGTATGGAAGCAAATAGCTATAGATATTAATGGGATGATGTCAGCCATAGAAGAACCTATGATGTATGCAGCAGATTGGGTAGACCAATTAGCTAGAGGTGAGATGGTTGAGGAAGTTGAATATGAGCATAAAAAAGGTGATGTAAGAACATTGTTGAAGAGTCTTAATGATTTACGAGAGACAGTTAATTACTTGTACTTTGAGGTTGTAAAACTAAATGAAGAACAGAAAAAAGGAAGCCTTAACCATAGAATAGATATAACAGGTATTAATGGTGGTTTCCAGCACATTTTAGTTATGATTAATGAGGGTGTAGATGCCATTATTGACCCAGTAGTTGACGCATCTAATGTTTTAAATAAACTTTCTAACGGAGATTTAAATGCGAGAGTTTCAGGAGAGTATGTAGGCGATTATGCTCAAATGAAAGATGCCCTTAATAAAATGGGTGAGACAATACAAAGCTATATAGGTGAAACTGGCGAAGTGCTAGGAAAGCTATCTGAAAAGAACTTTAATACAGGTATTGATAGAGAGTATGTAGGTGACTTTAAAGAGTTAAAGGATGCTTTAAATAATATTGTTAAGCAGTTTAATTTAATGTTAGAAGAAATATATACATCAGCAGACCAAGTTGAGACTGCAACTGTTCAAGTGTCACAATCAAGTCAAGAATTATCACAAGGATCAGTGGATCAATCAAGTGCTGTTCAACAAATAAGTGCATCTATAACACAAGTAGCTGAGCAAATCACAACAAATGCAAGCCACTCACGAGAAGCAAACGATATATCAAACAGAGCTAAGGCAGATGCTGAAAATGGAAACGATCAAATGCATCAACTATTAGATGCAATGGAATCCATAAAAGATTCATCTAAGAGTATATCGAGCATCATTAAAGTAATAGACGATATAGCTTTCCAAACCAATATATTAGCATTAAATGCAGCTGTTGAAGCAGCTAGAGCAGGAGAGCATGGTAAAGGATTTGCAGTTGTTGCTGAGGAAGTACGAAACCTTGCTGCAAGAAGTGCATCTGCTGCAAAAGAAACAACAGATTTGATTAATAATTCTAATTCAAAAGTTGATGATGGTAATTCAATAGCAAAAAATACAGCAGAAGCTTTAGAGAAAATTGTAGTAGGGATAACGGAAGCAGGTAGATTAGTTGAATCAATAGCGGATGCGTCTAATGAACAAGCTTCTGCTATAGCGCACATAAATGAAGGGATTGACCAAGTGTCTCAAGTAACGCAGACAAACTCTTCTACATCTGAAGAAAGTGCTGCTGCAAGTGAAGAAATGGCAGCACAAGCATTAGCATTAAAAAATATGATTGATGAATTCGAACTAAAAAACAAAAGAAGAAAAAATAAAGTGGTTGAAAAAGTTGCACCTAGACAACGACCTTCACAAAGAACTGTAAAACGTGAGACAGTAACGCAAAATAAAGCACCAAACAGAGTACCAATAAGCAATAAACAACCAGTCACAAACAATGAGCAAAAGGAAGTCGCTGATGATATAGTAATAGACTTGCCAAAATATGAGACGTATAAAGAGCCTTTGACAATCAATTTAGATGACTTGGATAATGGAGACTTTGGAAAGTTTTAAAATAAGGTTGGCTATTGCCAACCTTATTATGAAATATTGTATTTAAATATTTTCATATGATGCCGATAATTTAATTGCAAGCTATTTTATAGCAATAGGAAAAGAGGGACAAAGATGACTATGCATATTGTTGAAGATCAAAATGCAACACGTAGCAGATTTTTAACTTTTTATGTTGATGAAGAGCAGTATGGGATTGGTATTAAGCATGTTATTGAGATTATTGGTATGCAAAAAATAACAGAAATACCAGAGCAACCCAAATATGTAAATGGCATAATTAATCTTAGAGGTAAAATTATACCAACCATAGATATTCGTGTTCGATTTGACAAAGAAAAACGTCCGTATGATGAACGTACATGCATAATAGTAATTGATGTCTTAGATAAATTAATAGGTATCATTGTAGATCAGGTTTCAGAAGTGACAACGATTGATCAAACAAGTATTTCTGAACCACCTACATTTGATAACAATAGCACCGATAGGTTTATAAATGGGATAGCGAGGGTAAACGAGGCGATAATTATACTCGTAAATATCCATAAAATTGTTGCTGATGAAGTATTAAAAGCAATATCATAAAAAGCAATACAGGAGGGACCAAATGGCAACTGAAAGAGATCCAATGATAGACATTTATGTCAATGAAACGTTTCAATTAATAGAACAGCTAGAAAATGTAATCATAGATAGTGAACAATCTGGTGATATGGCAGGTGCGATAAATGAAATATTTAGACACATGCATACAATCAAAGGGAACTCTATGATGATGAAGTATGACCAAATAGCAGAACTAGCCCATGGGTTGGAAGATTTATTTGATTATTTAAGAAGTAACGATGTAAAAATAGATAATTATTCTAATATTGTTGATTTAGTGCTAGGTGGCATGGACTTTTTTAAGGCTGAGGTCATTAAAATTCAAAACGACGATGACAATAAAGGTAGTGCAGAAGAACTTGTACAAGTCGTCAAAGAATGCTTAGAATCAATTAAGTTTATGGCTGAGGGATTTGAGCAAGTTGATGAGCCAAAAGAAGATGAACTAGTTCAAGAAACAACTGATTTTGAGGTACACCAATTGTTTCACATAAATGTAAAGTTTGAAGATGGTTGCCAGATGGAAAATATTAGAGCTTTCAGTGTTGTTAATCAGTTAGAAGAATTACAATGTGACATCTATCATTTTCCTACTGATTTAGAAGATTTTGAAGATGGGCTCAAGCATATACAAGAAAATGGATTTCAACTTGCACTTAACTGTAAGCATGAAATTGAAGAACTTGAAGTATTCTTTTCAAGAGTTTCATTTTTAAAAACAGTTGATATAAACGCAGTTTCTTTAGATGAATTTAACGCATATCGTTCTAAGTATTTTTGTTTTTCAGAAGACGGACAAGAAAACAAAGAAGAAATATCAACGGAAGAAATTGTTGAAGAACCTATAGCAGATAGTGTTCAAGAAAAAAAAGAGGTAATAAAAGAAGAAGAAACAGATGTGGTAAAAAAAGTAGAACCTAAAGTTGAAGAAGTAAAACAAGTAGAAGAGGTGAAACCGTCTGTACCTCAAACAAAAAACACATCAGATAATACAAGTGCAGCAGGCCGTAAGCAGAAGTTTATTAATGTTGATGTTGAAAAGCTAGATAGTTTGATGACATTGCTTGGAGAGTTAGTAGTATCAGAGTCTATGGTAACAAGAAATAAAGAAATAGAGTCACTAAAAAGCCAAGATATTGATAAAGCAATTAATCAGATGAGAAAAAATATAAATGAGATTCAAGATATTGTAATGGCTATTAGAATGGTGCCATTATCAATGACATTCCAAAGAATGAACAGAATTATTCGTGATGTCAGCGTAAAACAAAACAAAGAAATTGATCTAACAATTATAGGACAAGAAACAGAAGTAGATAAAAATATTATAGAGCATATTACGGATCCTTTAATGCATTTAATAAGAAATGCGGTTGATCATGGAATAGAATCAAAAGAAGATAGAATAGCAAAAGGTAAACCAGAAAAAGGACAAATTACACTTGAAGCTAAAAATGCTGGCGGTGATGTTTGGATAACTATTAGAGATGATGGAAAAGGGCTAGACAAACAAGGGATATTGGAAAAAGCTCAAGCTAAAGATTTATTAAAAAAGCCTATTGATGAATATACAGACAAAGAAGCATTTAGTATTATTTTTGAGCCAGGATTTTCAACCAGAGAAAAAGTTACGAATTTTTCTGGAAGAGGTGTTGGTATGGACGTTGTTAGTAAAGGGATAGAAAAAATAAGTGGAAATGTGACGATTGAAAGTGAGCCGGATATGGGAACAAGTATGGTCATGCGTATACCTCTGACACTTGCTATTGTTGACAGTATGCTAATGAATGTAGGTGAGAGCAAATTTGCTTTACCTATTACATCTATCAAAGAATCATTTAAGCCAAATTCGGACGACTTGGTAAAAGACCCTGATGGGCGAGAAATGATTTTAGTAAGAGGAGAAATATTCTCCGTTGTTAGATTCCATGACAAATATGAAATTGATACAGATATAAAATCATTAGAAGATGGCATACTAATTATGTTATCGAATGAAGACAATATATGTTTGTTTGTTGATAGTTTATTAGGTGAGCATCAAGTTGTAGTAAAAACATTTTCAAAATACATAAATGACATACAAGGTATTTCTGGATGTGCTCACTTAGGTGATGGGGGCATTTGCCTAATAGTAGACCCGTCAAATATTGCGGTTTAAGGAGGCTACAAAATGGATGCATTTAACACGATGGAGTCAATGGACTCCTTAGATATGGAACGAGAAGCAGAGCTGTTATTAGATGAAAACACAAAAAAATATTTAACATTTACAATCGGTGAAGAAAGTTATGGGATAAAAATAGAAAGTGTCACTCAAATTATTGGGATACAACCAATAACGAAGATTCCTAATCAACCTGAATATGTAAAAGGGGTGATTAATCTTAGAGGACAGATTATTCCACTGATGGAAGTCCGCACAAAATTTATGAAAGAAACTATACCATATGACGATAGAACTTGTGTAGTCGTAATAAGTAAAGATGAAATTGATGTAGGGTTAATAGTAGATAGAGTATCAGAAGTTATGAATATTCATGATGATCATATAGCAGATACGCACAACGTAAGAAAAGAAGAAAGTCATTATATTCAAGGCATAGCAAATCTGAACGAAAAAGTGGTAATCATACTAGATATTGATGAGTTACTATTACATGAGGAAGCAAATTAGGATAAACTATTGCTTTATCTTTAGATTCATAATATGATTTAAAATAGATTGGAGGGGATATTATGAGAATAACAAATAATAACTTAATGAGTAATTATTTATATAATTTGAATCGGAACTTAAAAAGAATGCAAACTGTTGAGAATCAACTATCAACTGGTAAGCAAATTTCTCGACCGTCTGATGACCCTTATTTAACAACGCGTATAATGAATCTGAATGCATCTATTAGTCAAAATGAAAAATTTGAAACGAATATTGAAGATTCTATAGGTTGGGTAGATACTACAGACTCAGCATTGCAATCAATTACTGATGTGTTGCAACGCGTAAGAGAACTTACTGTTCAAGGAGCAAATGGGACCTATAGTGAGTCTGATTTGAAAAGTATGTCTGAAGAGATTGGTCAAAACATAGAGCATATTGCTCAACTGGGTAATAGTAATTATGATGGCCGATATATTTTTGGTGGTGAAGAAACACTAAAAGCACCTTTTGAAGTTGTTGGAGGTCTTCTTACAAATGTTAATGGAGACGATGGCAATATTACACGAGAAATATCAAAAGATGTTACCATGGATATCAATATTACAGCAGAAAGAATTGTAAATGGTGGTTCTGGTGAGGACTTAGGAACTACTTTGAAAAATATATATGATAGGATCCTTTCAGGAGACCAAGAATTATTATCTAATGATTCTTTAAAACAATTGGATCAACAGTTAGATAGAGTATTAGGGTATCAAGCTGAAATAGGTGCAAAAGATAATCGTTTAAATGTAGCCCTGAAAAAAAATGAATCAGAAACACTAAATATGACAGAGCTATTATCAAATGCAGAAGACATAGATTTTGCTGAAAAAGTAATGGAGTTTTCTATGATGGAAACAATCTATAATGCCTCATTACAGACGGGTGCAAAAATTCTAAGACCATCTTTACTAGATTATTTATAAGATGCTGAGAGGGATGAAATTATATGAGTACTAATATACTAAACACCAAATACTTTGGTGAAATAGAACTAAATGATACTAAACCAATCCTTTTTATGAAAGGGCTTTTAGGAATAGAAGAATATATAGAATTTACTCTTTTTGGCATGCCAAATAATGAAAAAATATTTTGTTTACAAAGTTTAGAAGAACAAAACGTTGCATTTTTATTAGTTAGACCTTGGGATTTTTTTCCTGACTATGATATTGATGTTGCAGACGATGAGCTAAGCGCAATAAACTGTAGCCAAGCAGATCAACTAGCAGTGTTTTCGATTATTACCCTTGGTGAGGACATTAAAAAAACGACGACAAATTTATTAGCACCAATAATCATTAATATGGAAGAAAACAAAGCAATACAATCAATAGTAAATGATGCGAACTACCATACTAAGCACTTTGTATTTCCACAAGAAGGTGATATGTAATGCTAGTTTTAAAAAGAAAAAAAGATGAAAGTATTATGATTGGCAAAGACATAACAGTCACAGTATTACAGTGCGATGATGGAACGGTAAAACTAGGCATAGAAGCACCGAAAGAAGTGAAAGTGTATAGAAAAGAGATAATCACCGATGTAATAGATGAAAACAAGCATGCAATTGATGTAGATATTAATGTACTCGATCAATTAAAAAGCATTTTGTAAGCTTGAAATAGCCAAAATATTGACTAAAACACCTTGAAATAGAGGTGTTTTTATATTTTTTGTAAAAAATGTCGAAAAAAAGTAAAAAAACTATAAAACTTTTTCTCAGAGTGTCGATAGAGATACTGTGATGATCATCACAACAAATAAAGGCAAGGATGCCGACACATATTCAAGGAGGAATATATTATGAGAATTAATCACAACATTTCAGCATTAAACACTTTTTCAAGACTTACATCTGCAAACGCAGACAAGAGCAAATCTTTAGAAAAATTATCTTCAGGTTTAAGAATTAACAAAGCAGGAGATGATGCAGCTGGTTTAGCTATCTCTGAAAAAATGAGATCACAGATTAAAGGTCTTAACCAAGCTTCAAGAAATGCACAAGATGGTATTTCTTTAATTCAAACTACTGAGGGTGCTTTAAATGAGACTCACTCAATTCTTCAAAGAATGAGAGAGTTAGCAGTACAATCATCAAACGATACAAATACTTCACAAGATAGAGCAGAATTACAAAAAGAAATGAACCAATTGACTTCAGAGATTTCAAGAATTGGTAATGATACTGAATTCAACACTAAAAAAGTTCTTAACGGAAACTTAACAGGTTCTGAAGCAACAGCAGTTACAGAAGTTCAAGGTGTTACAAACGCAGTTGCAGCAGGAGATTTCACTTTTACAAATGCGATTTCAGTAGATGGAACTGATTATGGTGTTGTTGCGGATGTTGATGCGTTAGTAACAGCAATAAATGCAGATTCAAGTTCTGCATACACTGCTAGTAACTCATCTGGTTTAGTTTTAACACAAAAGGCTGGATCAGGTTCTGCAACTTTACCAACTATTTTGAATACTGGATCTACTCCAACAGCTACATGGGCTACTGCTGGTGTTGCGGAAGTAGAAGCTAAAGATGGACAAGCTACATTACAAATTGGTGCAAATACATCTCAGTCATTTAGTGTTGATGTTGGGGATATGAGATCTAAAGCATTAGCAATATCTAGCGAAACTGCTGGTGGTGCATTTATGGCAACAGGTACAGCAAACGAGTTAGACGAAAATAGTGGTGCTACAGAATATGCATTAGATATTACAGATGGTGCATTAGCTACTGCAGCAATTGATACATTAGATACAGCTATAGAAACAGTATCTACTCAAAGATCTAAGCTTGGTGCATACCAAAATAGATTAGAGCATACGATCAATAACCTAAACACAGCTTCTGAAAACCTTACAGCTGCTGAGTCTAGAGTAAGAGACGTAGACATGGCTAAAGAAATGATGGAATTCACTAAGAATAACATCTTAAGCCAAGCTTCGAATGCAATGATGGCACAAGCAAACCAAATGCCACAATCAGTATTACAATTATTACAATAATAATAACTGAACAAACAAAATATTTAGAAGCCTCGGAATTGTTTCGAGGCTTCTGATTTTTTTTGAAGATTAGAAATCTTGGAAATGTATAAAAAGCATTAATAATTCATAAATATCGAACAATTTCTACTTGCAAGTCAACTCAATAGGTTGCTCGTTGCATGTCGAATATTGTTTTTTTTTGCTGTGTTTGTTAAAAATAAATCATCAAAAAAACACGATTTTTCAGCAGAAAAATTGATATTTTTTATTGACAGATGTTTTTGTCAAAGGTTACAATTAGTACGATAGAAAAATGACTTGGCAAACAAGTATGCTAATTGTAAATATTTAGAAAATTTTAACTAAGACCGATTCTAGTCGAGAATAATCAACAAATAATAGAAAATTTTAATATGTTAACCGATTCGCAAGAATCATAAGTTTGAGAATAAATATACATATGATGTATATTTTTCCGATTTTATTAAATAGTGGGGGGAAGACGATATAAAGTGAATAGAAACTATCGTCAATCGATATAAAAATCAAGTATTTTTATCACCCTTTATCACCCTTAATCGCAAATGGAGGAACAATAGATGAAAAATGAAATGTTGAATTTATTAAATAATGCATTAAATGCAACATCAATGAGACAAGAAACTATTTCTAATAACATTTCTAACGTAAACACAAGAAATTATAAAGCGAAACGTGTTTCTTTTGAAGATGCTTTTAAAAAAGCCTTAGACGGTTCACATGCATCTATGTCTATTACAGATAATCAACATATTGGGATGAGTAGTAATATTGGAGATATCCAAGCAAGGGTTGTTGAGGATGAACATACAGAGATGAGACTAGATGGAAACAATGTTGACATTGATGTTGAAATGGCAAATTTAGCAGCTAATCAATTAATGTATAATGCACTTGTTCAGCAGGCGAATAATAAGATTTCAACTTTAAGATATATAATTAGTGAAGGGAAGCGATAACTATGAAAATGTTCAATACTTTAACAATTAGTGCCAGTGGTTTAACTGCAGAAAAGCTTAGAATTGATACGATTTCATCAAATATTGCTAATGTTAATACCACTAGAACAAATGGTGGGGAGGCATATAGAAAAAAGGTAGCAGTTTTTAAGGAAAATCTTGTGACAGAAGTTAATAAAGACACAGGAAAAGTTGAGAACTTTTCACGTGGCGTTAAAGCGGATGCGATTATTAATGATCCATCTCCATATAAAAGAGTATACGAACCAAATCACCCAGACGCAGATGATGAAGGGTATGTTAATTACCCAAATGTTAATGTGCTCAATGAAATGGTTGATTTGATTGCGGCTTCAAGAGCATATGAAGCAAATGTTACGGCTTTAAATGCTAGTAAAAGCATGTTTTTAAAAGCATTAGAAATTGGAAGATAGGAGTGAGTTTATATGGTAAATAGCATTACATCAGCAAATAGCCTTGTTAAGGAATTGTATGGTCAAAATAATGAGATGAACATTGAGTCACAAAAATCTTTTAAAGATATTATCAATCAGCAGGTCTATGATCTGTCTCAAAAGCAAATTGAGAACGATGAAAATATTAAAGCTTTAATATCTGGTGATGTTGAAAATATTCATGAAGTATTAATTAAAACAGAAGAAGCTAGACTACAGTTAGAATTAGCAATGGAAGTTCGAAACAAGGTGATTGAATCATATCAAGAAATTATGAGAATGCAAGTATAATTAAATAGATTAAAGTACGAATAAACTATCATAGGAAGGGCGCATGAATAATGAATCTTAATCAAATATTCGAAAGGTTTGCAAATACTTGGAAAAACATGCCAAGTAGTAGGAAAACAGGATTATTAAGTTTTGTAATTGTTCTAACGGCGGCATTGTTAGTTTATTATTTTGTTTTTGGAAAAACTACTTATGTGGCATTGTTTAACAATTTAGATATTAATAATTCTGGAAAAGTTGTTCAAAAGCTTGATGAAAAAGGCGTAACAAAATATAAATTGGAAAATGGTGGCAGTACTATTTTAGTGCCTAGTGATCAAGTGGATAAATTAAGAATTGATTTAGCCATTGATGGTGCACTACCTACAAATGGTACAGGTTTTGAAATATTTGATAGCTCTAGTTTTGCTATCACAGATGAAGATAGAAAAATAATGTATCAAAGGGCATTAGAGGGTGAATTACAAAGAACTATTTCTTCTTTTGAAGAAGTTAGTTTTGCTCGTGTTCACTTGTCGTTACCAGAGGATTCCGTTTTTTCTCGTGAAGAAGAGTCTGGAAGTGCAACTGTAATGATTCAGCTGAAGGCATTTTCTCAGCTGAATTCGTCACAAATACGCGGGGTGATATCTTTGGTTTCTGGAGCCATTAAAGGCATTCCTGAGGCAAATGTACGCGTTATAGATAGCAATGCAAATCTACTTAGTGTAGGTGTTTTAGATGAAGACCGTAGTATTGGATTGGGTATTGGCGGTATGACTGAGCGTTTTGAGATGAAAAGATCTTTCGAAAGTGAAGTTGAAAACCGACTAAAGGATGTCTTAGAAAGAACCTTTGGTAAAGGGAAAGTAGCCGTTTCGGTTAATGCTGATTTAAATTATGACTCTGAAGAACAGACCTCAATCTTTTATGACAAAGACAATAATGTTATTAGAAGTGAGCAAGAAAGGCTCTTAGTTGATTCGGGTGCTGACACGGAAGGAAGAAGTCCAGTGGATAATAATATTCAGTATTATTCATCAACGTCAGCAGCTGCAATTAATGGGATTAATACTTTTGAGACTATAAAAAATTATGAGATAAGTGAGACCACAACACGTGTTGTAAGAGCGCCTGGGGAACTATTAAGAATGACAACTTCTGTTGTATATGATGGTAGTCTAAATGATGCAATGAAAGAATCAATTAGAAATATAGTAATAGGTGCCGTTGGTTTTAATGACGTGCGAAGTGATTTAATCAATATTGAAGGAATCGCTTTTGATAGGACTTATGAAGAGCAGGTTGCAATTGAGATGAAAGAACAACTTGCAGTTATTGCTAAAGAAGAAAAAATAAATGGATACATTCAGTTAGGGCTTAGTGTGCTTGGTGGCATTATTTTATTGATTATGTTTATTACATTTATGCGTAAACGTAAGAAAAATGCTCAAATAAGAGCTTTGGAAGATGCAAATATGTTAGCACAGGCTAATAACGGAACACTTGAAGCTGGCGGGCAGCAAGTGCAACCCGTAGGCGTAGATGATGTTTTTGATAGTATTTCATTGAGCTTAGATAGTGAAAGTGCAGTTGCAAAAAAAGAAAAAGAAGTCAATGCGTTTGTAGAAAAAGATCCAGAAAAAGTAGCGGAAATAGTAAAAACTTGGATATTGAAGGAGGAGACTTAAAGCATGCAAATTGATTCTGCAAATTTGAACGGCGTAGAAAAAGCCGCAATACTTTTTATTGCTTTAGGGCCTGACCGTTCATCGGCAATAATGAAATGTTTACCTGAAAAATTAATTGAAGAAATTACATTTGAAATATCAAATATTACACATATTGATTCAGTCGTTAAAAATGATGTGTTAGATGAATTTATTGAAACACAGAAAGCCAGTGACTATATAAAAGAAGGTGGTATTGATTACGCCAAAGAAATACTCACACGTGCTTTAGGTGTATCAAGGGCTGAAGAAATCATTGTAAACTCTGAGAGATTATCAAATACAAGAAAGCCCTTTGCTTTTGTAAGAAAAACGGATCCTTTTCAATTACTTAAGACAATACTAAACGAGCATCCGCAAACGATTGCTTTGGTATTGTGCTTTTTAGAACCTGATAAGGCTTCTATGATTTTACAAGAGATTCCAGATGACATGAAAGCTGATATTGCTTATAGAATAGCAACAATGAATAAAACTTCACCTAAAGTGATTAAACAGGTTGAAGAAATACTAGAGAGAAAATTATCTTCTGCTACTGAAGGTGGGTTTGAATCATATGGTGGGGTAGATACCATTGTAAATATTCTAAACTCAGTTACTAAAGGTGTAGATAAAGATGTACTAGGTGCTTTAGACCAAAGAGATAAAGAATTAGCAGATGAAATAAGAAATAGCATGTTTGTATTTGAAGATATTGTTAATCTTGATAGTGCATCAGTTCAAAGAGTATTATCATCTATTGACAATAGTGACTTATGTATAGCACTTAAAGGTGCATCTACAGCAGTGTCTGATTTAATATTTGGTAATATATCAAAACGTGCTGGCGAATCACTAAAAGAAGATATAGAATTCTTAGGCCCTGTTAGATTAACAGCTGTTGAAGAAGCTCAACACAAAATCCTTGCAGTCATTAGAAAGCTTGATGAAGCGGGAGAAATATTTATCAGCAGAGGTGATAGTGATGCGGTTATCGTATAAGGTAATTAAAAACTCCAATGTGACTGATCAAAAGTGTGTTATACCCACACGAGAAGATATAAAAAATGATGATCACATGTCTTCTGATGACATGTTAAAAATGATAGAAAATGCTAATAATGTATCCAAAAAAATAATTGAATCAGCAGAACGTGAGCGTGACTCCATTGTAATGCAAGCAAAGTTTGATGCTGAAAACAAAATGACCGAGTTTGTTGAAGAACTTAAGCAAAAGGGTTTTGAAGAAGGACAGGCTTTAGGCTTTGAAAAAGGGTATAGCGAAGGTTATGAGCAAGGCTACTTGTCAGGGCAGGAAACCATTAGCGCTATTGAATCTCAAGTTGAAGATGTTTTGAAAAGTGCTAAGCATGAAGCTAAAAGGTATGTAGAAAATAATGAAGTAGATATTATTGAATTAGCAATCAATATATCAGAACGTATTATTAGAAATTCTTTAGCTAATGATCAAGAACAAATATATCGTTCTGCAAAGGATGTTATTGCAACATTTAAAAATAGAAAACAAATAGTTATTCGAACACGACCACAAAATATTGACCTGTTTAATCATCGTGTTGATGAGTTAAAAGAAATATGTGAAAATGCTACATTTTCAATAATTGGAGATGAACGTGTTAGTGAAACTGGATGTATGATTGAGAATGAAGATCAAATTATTAATACAGATATTAATAGTCAGTTAGAAAATGTAAAACAAGCACTTTTACAGGTGAGACTAAATGATGGAAAATAATATATTTGAAGAATATAGAGACGTGATTTCTAATCACAATTTTCATAAAATAAATGGAAAAGTGAGTCAAGTTATTGGGCTAACAATTTATGTAAAAGGAATACATTCTTTTGTAGGGGAGATATGTGAAATACATATTCGTGACCATGAAAAAGTCTTAGCCGAAGTAGTAGGCTTTAAAGACGATGCTGTGTTGCTTATGCCACTGGGAGAGCTAGGGGGAATAGGTCCTAATTGCATGGTTACGCCAACAGGAAGTAAGTTGAATATAAAAGTTGGTAATAACTTGGTAGGAAAAGTTATTGATGGACTTGGAAGACCGATTAGTCATGACAAACTCATGTTAGATCATGAAGTTTCAATATATAATACACCACCCAATCCTTTAACGAGAAAGCCAATTCAAGAAATTATGCATACAGGAATTCGTGCTATTGATAGTTTATTGACTTGTGGTGTAGGACAAAGGATTGGTATTTTTGCAGGAAGTGGTGTTGGGAAAAGCACACTCTTAGGAAACATTACAAAGTATGCGGAAGCAGATGTGATTGTAATTGGTCTTATTGGTGAGAGAAATCGAGAGTTACAGAATTTTATTGTTAATGATTTAGGCGAAGAAGGTATGAAAAAAGCTGTAGTCGTTTGTGCTACATCGGATCAACCTGCTTTAGTTAGATTAAAAGGTGCATACACAGCTACAGCGGTTGCAGAGTACTTTAGAGACCAAGGTAAGAATGTCATGCTAATGATGGACTCTGTTACCAGATTTGCTATGGCTCAAAGAGAAATTGGTTTGGCCATTGGAGAGCCGCCAACGACTAAAGGTTATACACCATCAGTTTTCGCTATATTACCAAAACTTCTTGAAAGGTCTGGGAATAGTGATGAAGGTTCTATAACAGCTTTTTATACAGTCCTTGTTGAAGGTGATGACCACAATGAACCCATTGCAGATGCAGTCAGAGGTATTTTAGATGGACATATTATTTTAACCAGAGAGCTAGCTTCTAAAAATCATTTTCCGGCTATTGATGTAAATGAAAGTATTAGTCGTTTAATGCCACAAATTGTTCCAGATATTCACTATGGTTTAGCATCACAAATTAGAGATAATTTGGCACTATATAAGAGTGCAGAAGATCTGATCAATGTTGGAGCGTATGTACCAGGGACAAACGATAAGCTTGATTTGGCTGTCAAATATTATGATCCAATTGTAAGCTTTTTAAAACAAGGAATGGAAGAGAAATGTGAAGCAGATTTATTGATGCAACACATGACAGAAATAATAAGTTAAGTGGGTGACTAGATGCGATTTAAATATTCCATGGATAGCGTACTAAAATACAAAGAGCAAAAAGAAGAAATGGAAAAAGTGAAATTAGCAGATTTGAATCAAAAGCGAAAGCAAACAATTGAAAAAGCCAAAAAAATTGAAAATCATTTAAGTCATTTTAAAAATAATATCATGAGCAATAAAGTACAAAATGTAAAAGAGATGGTTCTCCATAACAATTATTTTAATAAACTGGAAAACGAACTTGTTGAGCAAAACGAAGAAATCGAGGAACAAAGCAAAGCTTGTGATAACCAAAGAGACATACTCGTTGCATCACAACGAGAGAGAAAAATATTTGATATGCATAAGACAAAAGAAAAAATGGCATTTAACAAAGAACTACAAAAAAAAGAAGAAAAAGATATTAATGAAATGGCCATTATGCGCTTTAATAGACAAAAATAAGATTAATTCGCCATAAATATGGTGTTTTATATAAAACTAAATATGAAGGAGGTGAAAAAAGTGAGCGAAGTTATTCAACTGAATCAAAATGTTGAATATGCTTTGACTGTAAATGGTAATGCAAAACAATTAAATAAGCAACAAACTACTTCTTTTGCGGATATATTGGCAAACGTAAATAATCCAAATTCTAATGTCATTCAAAACCAATGTGTAGATAATACGACAAATGCTTTGAACTTAGGCAGTATTTTAGAAGTTGATCAAATGAGCTTACAGCAATTGATTTCAGGTTCACAAAATGAAGATGAAATAATTAATGAAATAGTTAATTTGATGGCATCGTTACTGAACAATACTAGCACAGATATTTCTAGCATTAATACAGAATTTCAGGAAAAAATTAGTCAATTAATTACTCAAGGAAATGCTTTGTTAGAGGCTAAACAGCAGGGTAATAGTGAGGCAAGATTGATGAATGATTTTATTAGTCAGTTTGAAGATGTGATGACTGAAATTGATCAAAATACCTTGTTGAAAAATACTATTCATTTATCAAAATCTTTTATCCAAGCAGATAGCAACTTTACACAAGCATCAGATCAATTATCATTTCGAGAGCAAATTTATGCTTTTATTAGGCAAATTGATCAGAAAAATTATTCCGACAAAGAAGCAGATGCAAAAGTTAATGTAAAGCTAGAGCAAGTTAATCAAATGATTGAACCTAATGGAAATGATTCTAAAGAACAGAATCTTAGCCATAACAAACAAAATCCAGATAGTACAATTCAGTCTAGTCTTCATAATGAGCAAGATGAGACAAATAATTTAAATTCGTTTGACTCTCAGTTAATGGTTACAAGTGAAGGTTTGTCATCAATGGATCGATTAAGTAGTCATTTGGAACTAAATCAAATGGCAAACCCTATGATTAGAAACATGGATGAAATACTAGAGCTTTTCAATAAAGAAGCTTTCAAACTTGAAAACCTAGAAAAATCAATGATTGAAGTCCAGCTTCATCCTAGAGAATTAGGGCAAATGAAAATAAAATTAGAAATGGTACAAGGATTACTTTCAGGTAAAATTATTGTAGACAATGTAAATGCAAAAGCTGCTTTAACACAAAACATGAACCAAATTGTAGACCAAATTACAGACCAAGGCGTAGCTATAGGCAATCTTGATGTAGATATTGGTGGACAATTAAACCAGCAAAATGATAATGATCAAATCTTTGATGATGATTTGTTGGGGAGTGGGAGTTCAAGACAGAAGCAAGCTGATTTAGCTTTAGTTCATGAAACTAACACTAAAATCAATCTATACGAGAGAATGCTTGGAACAACATTTAGTACATTAGCATAGGAGTGAAAACATGGATGTAAATAATGCAAAAACAGCAGTATATCCTACGATTGATTCAAATAGTCAAACGAATAAGTCGAATGGCGAATTAGATCAGGATGCATTTTTTCAAATTTTGTCAGCTCAGTTGCAATATCAAGATCCCCTAGCAGGTGGAGATCATACTGAATATGTTGCACAAATGGCGCAATTTGCTTCATTAGAGCAAATGCAAAATCTCAATACTAATTTTGAGAACATGATACAACGACAAGATTTAATGTATGCAAATGATTTAGTAGGACAGAGTGTTATCTTTAGCGAAGGCGATGATTTGTTTCAAGGAATAATTGAAGCCTATGGCATCACTTCAAACGAACCTTATTTCGTAGTAGGGGAAAAAGAGTTTAAGATATCACAAATTAAAGGAATTGTAGATAATATTGATTCAGGTGAAGTTGAAACAACACCAGAAGAATCAGCAAATAACGAATAAGAAGTGGAAAGTAGGGATATGATGTCTCTAAAAATTAATAGTGGACAGATTCAGTCTGCAAATAGTAATCAACAAACTAAGAAAAGAATAGCAGATAGTAGTAAACGTGCAGCTTTTGAGAGTATGTTCCAAGAAAAATTGGAAGAGAAAAAAAGTGTTAAAGTTTCTTCACATGCACAACAACGATTATCACAAAGAAATATCCAGTTAGATCAACAGGATTTTGAAGTGATTAACGAAGCTATTCAAAATGCAGATGCAAAAGGATCAAAAGAATTATTGTTGTTATACAAGAACACTGCTTTTATCACAAATGTACCAAATAATACTATTATCACTGCAGTGGACACGAAAGAAACAACAGATAATGTATTCACAAATATTGACAGTGCTGTCATTATTAACAAATAGGCCGGACCTCTTTGAGGAAGCCTAATAGCTGTTGACCGATTGATACAGCGTTTATAAAACTTAATAATTAGGAGGAATTAATATGTTAAGATCATTATTCTCAGGGGTTAGTGGTATGAAGAGTAACCAGTACAAAATGGATACTATAGGTAATAACATTGCTAATGTTAATACTACTGCATACAAATCTGGAAGAGTTAGATTTGAGGATTTATTTAGTCAAACTATAGAAAATGCGCAGGCACCTTCAAGTACAGGAACTGGTGGAGTGAACCCCAAACAAGTAGGTTTAGGTGTTCAGATATCAGGAATTGACACTATTATGACTGATGGTGGATTGCAAACAACAGGTCGATCACTTGATTTAGCTATGGAAGGTGTTGGATTTTTTGTTGTATCTGACGATGCATCAGGTAATTCTAAAAGATATACACGTGATGGTGTTTTCTTTACAGACTACGAAGGAAACCTAGTTAACTCTGGAGGGCAGAGAGTTTTAGGATATGAGCCAACAGAAAATGGTGGTGAATATACAGATGATCCTACTGAGATTGATACAGCAACAGTAGGAAATATGGAAGCACTAAAAATTCCTAAATCAATTACGGATGGGACTACTAAAGAATTAGAAAGTTTTTCTATTGACGGAACAGGGTTAATTACTGGTATATATGGCGGGGATACATATTATCTTGGTCGTGTAGCAGTAGCAAAATTTAATAATCCAGAAGGCTTAGAAAAACTAGGTGGAAACACATATAGAGAGACGAACAACTCAGGTGCTGTAATAGCAGGGGAAGGTAATAGCAGTGGATTTGGGACAATAAGATCAGGCGTTTTAGAAATGTCAAATGTTGATCTTGCCAATGAATTTACTGAGATGATTATTACTAGTCGTTCGTACCAAGCAAATTCTAGAACTATAACAACATCAGATGAAATGCTTCAAGAATTAATAAATTTAAAACGATAATATTCTAGTCCTCTAAAAGGAGAAAATATATGATTCAGTTAACGAGTTTAAAAGGTGAAGCATTTTACTTAAACGCAGATTTAGTAGAAAAAATTGAAAAATCAGCAGATACAATTATAACTGTTATTGGTGGCAATAAAATAAGAGTTAGTGAAGAACCTGACGAAATTGTTGAAAAGTTTATCGATTATAAGAGAAACATAAATTATATACGTAAGGTGGGAGAGTAATGAAGAAATCAAATCCATTGCCTATGATAGGTATTTTTGGTGGATTTACTTTAATTATCGGCGCCATCCTTCTTCAAGGTAGCTTAAGAATGTTCTGGAGTATATCCTCCATGTTAATTACAATAATGGGGTCTTTTATGGCACTGCTTGGTAGTTTTCCTTTAAGTTATTTAAAGAGCATTCCTGTTATTATAAAACAAACCATGGTACCTTCTGCAGCAGAAGACAGAAAACCATTGGTAGAACTGTTTGCAACATTAGCAAGAAAAGCTAGATCAGAGGGGCTATTAGCTCTAGAAGACGAACTTGGAGAAGTAGATAACGAATTTTTAGTACGCGGTATTCAAATGGTTATAGATGGCGTTGAGCCAGAGAGTATAAAAGAAATATTAGAGTTTGAAATCTACTCAACACAAAAAAGACATTCATATGGTCATGAAATATTTAAAAAATGGGGCGAATTGGCACCAGCATTTGGAATGATTGGAACAATCACTGGACTTATCGTTATGTTAAGTGACTTAAGTGATGCTCAAGCCATTGGTTCTGGTATGGCAACTGCCTTGATTACAACCTTTTATGGGGCATTATTTGCAAACGTTGTATGTGCACCTATTGCAAACAACCTTGAGAATCAGACAGGTGAAGAAGTTATGACAAAAGAAATGATTATCGAAGGAATATTATCCATACAAGCAGGTGTAAATCCTAGGTTAGTTGAAGAAAAACTTAAAACTTACTTAGCACCTTCAGAAAAGGAAACGGAAGAAGAAGAAAAGAAGGTGAGCTAGATGCCTAAAAAAAATGTAGAAAAAAAAGAAGCAGCAGGCTCTCCGGCATGGATGACAACTTTTTCGGATTTAATGTCACTGTTACTAACCTTTTTTATACTTCTATATTCAATGTCAACCTTAGATGCTATTAAGTTTAAAAGTGTTGCAAGTGCATTGCAAAGTGTATTACTAGGGGAGGCAAAACCAACAATTTTTCAACATGACATAACAGGAGAAACAGCTGTTGATCCTGTTGCAGAAATGCCAAGTGAGGATCAAATAGAAGCTCAAATGGCGGAAATGTTAGAAAAGGTGAAGGCCTTTGTAAAAAATAATGATTTAGAAGCGGAAGTTTCAGTAATGCAAAATAAAAGAGGTATAGTTTTAGAAATCAACGAAAAAGTTGTTTTTGAAATGGGAGAAGCTATTTTAAAAGAGGATAGTAAAGACACTTTAGATAAAATATCACTGTTATTCTTAGAGATTGATAATGATGTTATTATCGAAGGTCACACAGATAATATCCCTATTAACACACCAAAATACCCATCAAATTGGGAACTATCTTCATCAAGATCTGTCAATGTATTAAGATACTTTTTAGGAACAGAGTCAATCATTCCTGAACGTATAAGTGCGACAGGGTATGGTGAGTATAGACCGGTTGTTGAAAATAGTTCGCGTGAAAATCGTGCAAAGAACAGAAGAGTTAATATATTAATACTTATAAATGAAGAATTATATTAATCATTTAAGTTGGTGCTAGGATGGCCTGGCATCAACTTAATATAGAGTGGAGATCTAGTATATGTACAAGAAGATATCATTAGTTGTTATTATCGTTGTATTGTTATCATGCCTGTCAAGTTATCAAGTATTTGCAGCAGAAGCAGTCAATATTAATATTCCAGATATAGGCATTAATATTGGAGGCACTGGGGATATAGAGTCAGAATCCCTTAATGGCATCAATATTATGATTCTATTAACAATACTTACTTTAGTACCATCATTTTTAATCTTGATTACTTCTTTTACTAGAATAATTGTTGTTTTGTCATTTTTACGTAATGCCATGGGTACACAGCAAACGCCACCTAATCAGATTATTATTGGATTAGCATTGTTTTTGACACTGTTTATTATGGCTCCAATTTATGGAGAAGTGATGGATACAGCAGGAACGCCCTATCTCAATGGTCAAATGTCACAAGAGCAAGCATTAGAAATAGGAGCTAAACCCATAAAAGAATTCATGTTAAACCAAACAAGAGACAAAGACTTAGCTTTGTTTGTCAATATATCAGAAACTGAAGTTACAGAAGATAGACTAGATATATCTATGGTTGCTTTAGTACCAGCATTTGTTATTAGTGAACTTAAAACAGCATTTCAAATAGGTTTTATGCTGTTTTTACCATTTATAGTTATAGATTTAATAGTCGCCAGCATTCTCATGTCTATGGGAATGGTTATGTTACCACCTGTCATGATTTCCTTGCCATTTAAGATATTACTTTTTGTAATGATTGATGGATGGTATTTAGTTGTGAAGTCATTAATTGAAAGCTTTGCTTTAGGAGGTTAACATGAGTGAGACTATGGTTATTGGATTACTTAGAGATGCATTTATTACTATACTTGTAGTAGCAGGCCCTGTATTGATAGTGGCTTTATTGGTAGGTCTTGTAATTAGTATTTTTCAGGCTACAACACAAATACAGGAACAGACACTAACATTTGTACCAAAGATTACGGCAGTATTTATAGTAATATTAATATTGTTACCATATTTTTTCGGGAAAATTGGAGATTTTACTGAAGGTATATTTAGTCAGATTTCTAATATAGTTAGGTAGAAGATATGGAAGTATTACAATTTCAATTGTTTTTTTTAGTTTTAATTCGAGTTATTAGTTTTTTAGTCATTAGTCCTTTGTTTTCGGTTCAAAATGTTCCATCAATGATAAAGATTGGGTTTTCACTTATTCTTTCATTATTATTGTATATTGCTATTCCATTTGAGTATATGCCGAATGAATTATCAACCATAACTTTTTTTATTCTTACTTTTAGAGAATTGATATTAGGTTTATCATTGGGATTTATAACCCATCTGATTTTTATAGCAATAAGAATGGCAGGACAAATGACAGATTTTCAAATGGGTTTTTCTATGGCAACTATTTATGATCCTATGACTAAAAATAATATTACATTATATGGCAGAATTTATTATTGGATAGGGTTAATTCTTTTTTTTGTAATCAATGGTCACCATACTTTGATATATGCATTAGCCCGCACCTTTAATTTTGCACCACTTGGGACAGTTACTATAGCTGATTTCAATATATATAATATTACAAATATCTTTTCAAAAAGTTTTATAACGGCAGTCCAAATTGGTATTCCCATTATTATGGTTGTATTTTTATCAGATGTAATATTAGGGATTATGGCACGTACAGTGCCGCAGTTAAATGTATTTATTATTGGATTACCTATGAAGGTGTTGATAGGTTTATTGGCATTTTTGATTATTTTACCGGGTTTAGTCAATTTAATGATTCCGGTAATAGAAAGTATTCCTCATTTAATAGATAAATTATTATAAAAAAGAAAATTTTCTACAGTGATATTCTTTGAAAAACTAAGGGATAACAATAAAGAAAATGATATTTATGCCGATATATTTATAAATACCAAATAATTGTTAAGTCTAATTCAAAGTGCTAGCGTTTGGGGTAAGGTAGGGGTCAAAATGGATATTACAGAAAGAGAATTTATTAAATTTTCATCATATGTAAAACAAAACTTTGGCATTAACTTGTCAGAAAAGAAAATATCGTTGATTACTAATAGATTAGAAAGCTTGTTTGCGAGTAACAATTATAAATCTTTTTCAGAGTATTATGATCATGTTATTTCTGATAAAACAGGCCGAGCAGTAAATGAACTGCTTAATCGTATTACAACAAATCATACTTTTTTTTATAGGGAACAAAAGCATTATGATTTTATGAGAGATCAAATATTACCATATATTCATGAGAACGAAAAATTTACAAAAGACGTTCGAATTTGGAGCGCAGGTTGTTCTTCTGGAGAAGAACCATATGCACTTGCTATGCTTATGAAAGAATTTTTCAAAACAAATCATGGAAGATGGAACACGCAGTTATTAGCAACAGATATATCACTTGAAGTATTAGAAAAAGCACAAGTAGGTATATATCCGCTAGCTTCGGCTGAAAGCGTTCCTGTGGATTGGCGATCTAAGTATTTCAAAGATATTGATCGTGAGACTATTAAGGTTTCACCAGAAATAAAAAGAGAAGTTTTGTTTAAAAAATTCAACTTAATGGAAAGATTTCCATTTAAGAAAAAGTTTCATGTTATATTTTGCAGAAATGTAATGATTTATTTTGATAACGAAACAAAGACTGAATTAGTTAATAAATTTTATCAATCCTTAGAACCAGGAGGGTATTTAATCATTGGGCATTCTGAAAGCATAGATAGAAGTCGAACAGACCTACAATATGTGCAGCCATCAATCTATCGAAAGGTAAAATAATATGAAGAAAATAAAAGTATTAATCATTGACGATTCATTTGTTTTTAGGCAAACATTTTCTAAGCATTTATCTGAAGATCATGAGCTTGAGGTTATTGCTACAGCCGCAGATGCTTATGAAGCTAGAGATATGATTATTAAACATAGACCAGATGTTATGACGCTGGATGTTGAAATGCCTAAAATGAATGGCATAGATTTTTTAAAAAGATTAATGCCACAATATCCGTTACCAACTGTAGTAGTCAGTGCATTGTCAGAAAATGTATTTGAAGCACTAAATGCAGGTGCTGTTGACTTTGTATCTAAACCACAAACAGGAACGGATTTAGATGTATATTTTGAAGAATTAATAGAAAAAATTAAAATAGCATCTAGAGCAAACATTGCAAAATCATTAAAATTGAAAAAAGAGAATACCATTAAGTCATCATCAAATGCTAATATGAATCAATTGATTATTGGGATAGGGGCTTCTACAGGTGGGACAAATGCATTATTTGATATATTGACAAGTCTACCAAAAGAAATGCCACCAATTGTTATTGTTCAACATATGCCGCCAGGCTTTACGAAAATATATTCAGAAAGGCTTGATAAAAACTGCCAGCTAAAAGTTGTTGAAGGTAGTGATGGAGAAAAGCTTGAACCTGGAAAAGTAATAATTGCACCTGGTGGATATCATATGAGTGTTATTAAAAAGGGTAGTATATATAGCATTACATTAGAAAAAGGTACTGAACACAATAAAGTTAATGGACATTGTCCATCTGTGGACATACTATTTGATTCACTTTCTAAGACTATAAAGGGGAATGGTATAGGGGTTATTTTAACAGGCATGGGACGAGATGGTGCTCAGGGGTTATTAAAAATGAGAAACCAAGGAGCTAGAACTATAGGGCAAGATGAGCAAAGCTCTGTTGTTTATGGCATGCCAAAAGTTGCTAATGATGTAGGGGCTGTAGAGAAACAGTATACTCTAACTAAAATAGCTGAAGAAATTACTCACTTAATAAAGACGAAATAAGATATGGATATATCGAAAATTTAGGAGGCGTATCAAATGTCAAAAAAAGTATTAATTGTAGATGATGCAGTATTTATGAGAATGATGGTAAAAGATATTTTGGAAAAAAATGGATATGAAGTTGTTGGAGAAGCAGAGAACGGTCAAGTAGGTGTTGAGTTGTTCAAAGAAACTAATCCAGATATTGTAACAATGGATATAACAATGCCAGAAATGAATGGGATAGAAGCTTTAAAAGAAATTAAAAAACATGACAGTAACGCAAAAGTAATAATGTGTAGTGCTATGGGACAACAAGCCATGGTAATGGATGCAATAAAAGAAGGCGCAATTGATTTTATTGTAAAGCCTTTCAATGCTGAGAGAGTTTTAGAAGCATTAGGAAAAGCTTTATAAATATAAACCAATATAGTAAGGACTGGTTATATGAAAGATGTATTGTCACAAGCTGAAATTGATTCCTTGATTAATGCAATATCAACTGGGGAATTAGATAGTGATGAAACAGAAGTGAAAATTGAAAAAAAAATAAAGGATTACGATTTTAAAAGACCAAACAAATTGTCCAAAGAACATATTTATTCAATTAGAAATATGTATGACAATTATGCAAGGGTTGCTTCAAATACTTTAACAAATCAGATTCGTACAAATGTACAAATAAGCGTTGGTTCTGTTGAACAAGTAACTTTTGGAGAATTTATTGGGTCTATTCCTAATCCAACAATATTTGCACTATATACACTAAACCCCTTAGAAGGGTATTGTGTTTTAGAAATAAATCAATCATTTGGTTTCCATATGATTGACTTGCTCTTTGGTGGAAGTACTTTTAGTGAAGTAGAATCTAGAGAGTACACTGATATTGAACATAGAGTTGTACAAGAAGTTGTTGAAAACTTAGTTCAAGCCTCGAAGATGGCGTGGGCAGACTATTTAGATGTTGAGCCAAAGCTAGAAGTTATTGAGTCAAATCCTCAAATGAACCAAGTCTTACCTTATAATGATTCAGGGGTGCTAGTCACACTAAAAGCAGAGATTGATGAAGAAAGCTTACTTATAAACATGTGCATGCCACATCAAATCTTTGAAAAGGTTCAAGATGATCTTAGAACAGGCATACATGATAAGAATAGGTCAAAAAAACAAAAGAATAATTATACAGATGTTATTACAAACAAGTTATTAATATCAGAAATAGAATTAAAGATTCTTTTAGGAAAAACAGACATTTCTGTTGAGGATTTTGTGGACTTAGATATTGGTGATGTTGTTCAACTAAGCTCTACAATCGAAGAACCACTAGTGATGGAAGTAGAAGGTAGAGATAGATTCTTAGTTAGACCAGGTATGTTCAATAATAAGATATCAGGGCAAGTAGTCGATCATATTAGAAAGGAAATAGACGGAAATGAATGATAGTTTTTTATCACAAGAAGAAATAGATTCGCTATTAAAGAAAAACAATGAAGTAAATAATAGTAATGAGCTAAATGATTCGTCAAAAGATATATTAGGAGAAGTTGGTAATATATCAATGTCTACAGCAGCGACTACATTATCCACTATTCTTAATCGCAAAGTAGAAATTACAACTCCTAGAGTAAATGTTACACCATTTAAAGAATTTATTGATAGATTTGAGGCGCCATATGTATTGTTGCAAGTTCAATTTGAAGAAGGTTTAAATGGAACCAATGCAATGATGATAAGCTTAAAAGATGCAGCTATTATTGCTAATGTAATGATGGGTGGCGACGGATCAAACCCAAACATGGATCTAAGTGATATTGAGTTAAGTGCCGTTTCAGAATCTATGAATCAGATGATAGGGTCAGCATCTACTGCGATATCACAGATGTTAGGTAAGTTTATTGATATTAAACCACCACTAGTACAAGTCCTTAGTGAAGAAAAACCAACTGAACTACAAGGAATGGATAGCGAAGCAAGTATTGTACACATTAATTTTGATTTAAAAATTGAAGATTTAATAGATAGTGAAATCATGCAAATATTTGCAGTTGAAGCAGCAGATGAAATTGTCAATACAATGATGGGTGGGTTATCACCTGAAGAAGAGACTAAAGAAGTGGTTCAAGAGGAGCCTGTACAAGCACAACCAGTAGTAGAGACTGCAGTGCCAGTGTCTACACCGCAAGCACAACCTAATCAAGCAGATCAATTAATAGAAAGAAGACAAGAGGAATTGGACTATAGAAAGCATGATGATTCAAATGTGTTTGTTCAAAAACCTGAGTTTTCGGATTTGAAAAAAACTAGGACCACATCTTCTGGTCAAAATATAGATTTGATTTTAGATGTAGCGCTAGAGTTAAGTGTAGTATTAGGAAAAACTAAAGCATCAATAAAAAATATTTTAGATTTAGAACCTGGTTCAATTGTTGAGTTAGATAAGTTTGCAGAAGAGCCGTTAGAAATATATGCAAACGGAAAATTAATAGCATATGGCGAGGTAGTTGTTATAGAAGAAAAGTTTGGTGTAAGAGTCAATAGTATTATTAGTCCAAAAGATAGAGTTAATTCTTTGAAATAAAACTAAAACTTTTTAAAAAATGTTCGATAGTATAGTATATAAGAACAAAAAGGTAAAGGTGGGGTAAAAAATGAGGATTAATAGATTAAATTATTTACAAAGTATTCAAAGTACTGACAAGGCTAATAAGAATCAGACTGATAAAAAAGCACAAGTTGATTCAAATGACAATATAGAAATATCTGATGCATCAAAGGAAGTAAAAAAACAAGTAGAGAACATGAAAAATAATAGTTCATTTAATAGCAAGAGAGTAAATGAAATAAAAACTGCTATAGAAAATGGAACATACTCAGTTTCCTCGAAAGATTTAGCAGCTAGGATTATGCAGAAAGTTCAAGAGGATTCCTTGATTTAGGAGCATAAGATGAATATTGAAGAAATACTTAGTAATCA
>PPCM01000216.1_pt1 | contig 73386 bp, 63 predicted proteins | sample 1555541 | NCBI WGS metagenome assembly PPCM01 (sample SAMN05284479, study PRJNA326546) | Marine sediment metagenome, whole genome shotgun sequencing project. | isolation source: marine sediment | place: Germany: Wadden Sea | collected 2012-09-05 | reverse complement strand
CATTATGCAGGCGCTACCATTGGTGGCGTCTGTTCTTGGAGATAAATACGGGGTCACTGTTCATGTAGGAGGACGTGAAGCATCAACGAACGGTAAAGTCATTAACCTTCCATCGCTCCCACTTGATTGTGATGAGACTCTGCTTGGTCTTGCTCGTGGATACATAGATCATGAGTCAGCTCATATCCGTGAGACAGACTTCAAAGCAATTAAAGAGGCGAAACTAACACCGCTTGAGAATCACATCATGAATTCCATTGAGGACTGGCGGGTTGAGAATAAGCTAGCTGCTCTTTTCCCTGGCTGTAGAGGTAATTTCAACTGGCTCATTAAGCACTTCTTCACTGATGATAGTAAGAAGCTTGAAGATTCTTTAGTTCATCTCGTTCCAAACTTGATTTTGCTGACCGTAAGATCTTGGGATGTGCAGGAGGTAGAAAATGCAAGACAAGGGCTACAGGATGTTTTTGAGAAACGGTACCCAAGTCTTTGTCAAAAATTGGATTGCATTCTAAAAGAGGTACGAACGAACTGCTCTTCAACTTCTGATTCTATTGATTCTGCCAAGCGAATTAGCTCACTTCTCAAGTCGGCATCAACTGCTCCAACTTTCGGTCTGGCTTCAGAGCAAAACAGTACTAAAGCAAGTGTTCAAGGCCAACCTGATGGACCCATGGCAGAAGCTAAAAATGTGGGTCAATCTGCAAAGGCTTTAAACGACTTATTATCAGTAAGAGATAATCAGTTACCACAGAGTATGGGCGACTTTCTTTCTGACAAGCTCAGTAACGATAAAGGAAGCAGTCAAAAGGAAAATTCTGTTCAGGTTGCTCAGGTAGGAGTTAAATCCTTAACGCCTTTTCCACAGTCAGAGGTTGATGAAATCAAGCGAGCTGAATCTATGCTCAAGGTAAGACTTGGACGTGTCATGCAGGCAGAAAAGCTTACGCGAGGTCATCTTAGTCGAAGAGGTCGAGTCTCTTCTCAATCACTAGCTAAGATTATAGTTTCAGATCCTAAAATCTTTAACAGACAACAGATACAACCAGGTATCAATACTGCCGTTCATCTTTTGCTCGATACATCTGGTTCAATGCGTGCTCGAATAGATCTTTCCTGTAAAGCCTGCTATGCGATGACTAAGGCTCTTGAGTCTATAAAAGGCATCAATGTTGGTGTCACTGTATTTCCTGCAACCAAGAATGATGGCATTTCAGTTTGTCCTGTTGTCAGTCATGGAGAACCTGTACATGCGGATTTTAGCACTAATGCCTCAGGTTCTACTCCTATGGGATCGGCTCTCTGGTGGGTGTTGCAGCAACTTACATTGTTAAACGAGTCGAGGAAAATCGTCCTCATGCTAACTGATGGTGCCCCTGATGATACGGCAAATGTGGAAGATGCGATGAAAATCAGTAAGCAATTAGGAATAGAATTGTATGGAATTGGTATTAAGACTGACTCTGTTAAATGGTTATTTCCAGATGGAAATTGCCAAGTTAACAATTTAAACGAACTTGCACCTGTTATGTTTAATCTACTATCAGGTGCTCTTATCAATAAGGAGATGTAAAATGAATAATCAATTAAAACCGCTATGCTTTAGCTGCGGTTCACGCCGATATGTTGTTTTGGAAAATGTTGCTCAGACTCCAGGTACGGTAGCTGGAGGGACAGCAGGCGCTGTGTCTGGTTATATAGGTGCGGAGTCTGGCTCTGTTGCTGGTGCAGCTATTGGAGCTACGATGTTACCAGTTGTCGGCGGGCCTGCCGGGGTTATCATAGGTGGACTTGCCGGAGCGCTTGCAGGACTTGTGACGGGCGCTGCTGTTGGAAATAGGGTTGGAAAACACATTGATGAAACTTTAGTCAGACGATATCGCTGTAAGCAATGTGGAAATGTTATTGAAGTGTAAAGGTTATTGGTAATCTTTAGTATGACAACTTACTCAAACTGTCATACTAAAGATAATACCCAACCGGTGAGTTCGCGTTAAACATCCTTGGTTTTAAACTCGCTATACCCTTCATAGAAATAGCTCACATCAATGCCTTTCATAAATAGCTGACGGTCATTAATTTGATCGGTCAAAGCCTCCCTTAATAACACCTTGATTTCGACATCTTTTACGACACTGCGTTCCATAGCTGACATGTATTCATCTTTATCCACAAGATTCCAGTCAATCACCTGCTTGATCTCTTTTTTAAGAATAAGGTCTAGCCAAATGCGAGTCGCACGACCATTACCCTCCCTAAAAGGGTGAGCAATGTTCATTTCTACATATTTCTCGATAATTTCCTCAAAGTTACCCTGTGGCATTTCGTCAATATGTTTCAGCGATTGCTCTAGATACATGAGAGGAGCGAAGCGAAAGTTTCCTTTGGAAATATTTACTACACGGATTTTACCAGCAAAGTCGTAGATGCCATCAAACAAATAAGAGTGTATGAACACTAAACCTACAAAAGTACCAACACTCACTTGATCAATATCACCTGAATCGAAAAGTTGCTTAGCTTGCTGCTTGCTGATTTTTTCTTCAGCTTTAGCCAATTCAACCTGATTGTTAATACCTAATTTATTTTCTAACACCATATTTACGCCTTCCTCTCTACTACTTCCATCTGAGATTCTGAATTTTCTGTTATATTGGTACCAACTAACCACGCTTTTCTAAAACCGCCATGGCGTCCTTTACAGTTTGATCATTAATATGGCTGTATCTCATCGTCATAGCAAGGGTTTTATGACCAAGAACTTTAGCTATCACATGCATTTCTATACCTTTGTTTGCCATCCAGGATGCCGCGGTATGCCGCAAAGAGTGAAAACCTAACTTTAACCGTCTATCACTCACACCCTCATTAAACTTGAGTTTCTTAATTGCTTTAGGAAAAGTATTTGATACTTTTTTCATGATGTTTCCGTTGCTGTCAGGAAAGACAAGGTCACTAGGCTCTCCTCGCACCATTTCACTAAACATTTCAGCTACCTCATCTACCATATACACAACCCTACTTTCAGCGTTCTTAGGGTCAACAACAACAATGCTTTTTCTCTCTACATTAACATGTTGCCAAAGCAGACAAGCTATCTCTCCAAAACGCATTCCAGTATTAAGTGAGAGCGACGAAATTCTGTAGGTTTGTAGCGATTTACCCTTCAATTTCGCCAAAAGAGACTCAGCTTGTGAATAGGAATAATATTCTACACGTTGGTTATTGAGTTTCTGGTTTTTTAAAAAATTATCAGTGGGCTTTGCTCCATTATAAAGATCATGAGAAATAGCAAAATTATACACTTGGCGCACAACTTCCTTAATAGTTTTTATTGTTCTGGGTGCCCTTCCAGCATTCTCCATCTTTTTTTGGACTTTCTGTAAATCCATAAGTACAATTTGATCAAGTCGCTTTTTACCCAAATGAGGTGCAAGCCAATTCTTATAAAACCCCCTCATCTCTCTGCTAGAGCGAGTGTCTTGCTTAAAAGAAATGTATTCTTCAAACATGTTCTCAAAGAGAGTCCTTTCTAGGCGCTTATCCTCTTCTCTTGCTAAAATTTCAGCCTCTTTCTCTTTATGCAGTTCTTTTTTTCTATCCTCAAGCATCTCACGATAAGTAAAAGGAGGAGTCTTCGCCTTACGGTTAATTTTTAACTCTAGCGCTAGCTGTTCAATTCTATGTCTGCCACCATCAATTTCATTTTCCCAACCAAAGACATCAGACATAGCTCGACCATCAATTTTGACTACAGCTTTGTAATACCTTAGCGGCCTTTTATTTTTACCAATGCCTATAGTCTCACTTAAATGTTCACGATATTTCAACCCGTGTTTTTCTCTACCAGCGGATATCCATTTTACAGCCACCTTTTTCTCCTCTCTTGTCAATCAGTTTACATACGTGTATCTTATCTACTAATCTCTTTTGCAAAACATTTTACATGTGAATTAGCAATTGGGCAACTTTTGGGCAACCTTTTTTGGGTCACAACGGGAACACCCAGGAAACACAAAAGATAAAAACCCTTATTTATAAAGAATAAAATACTTCAAGGGAACAACTAGGAAACATACGAAACGGACTTCGAACCTGGGTGTCAGGGGTTCGAATCCCTTCGGGTGTACCAAAATGTATAAAAGGGGGTTTGGTTTCTAAATGAAATCAAACCCCCTTTTTTCTTTGAACTAACTACTATCAATTTAGGCCAGCATAGGTTGGTGTACGTATAAAAATTGCATGAATTTCATATTCTTTCACCTCATAACTAACCTTTTTATGGACGATATTTCCCGGAATTAAGGCGGTAAGTTCCCCTAGTGTTGCTGCTCCAGCAAAAGCAAATGAACTTGATTCTTCTTTGGTTTTGGAGTCACGACTTCCGTCTGAATTGTATGTTGTCTTTGTAGAAGAGTGAGACTCACTGTCACTATCACTTCCACCTATTGCAAGAGGAATATCTTCTACAGCCTGTTGGAATTCACTTTTTTGTGTTACGGTTTTAGTTTTTGTTTTCAAGCCGTCATAACACTGAGAAAGTAAGACAACATTTGCCTTTACTGCTTTTGCCTGAGCTTTTGACTCTGATTCAAGGATATCATTATCAAGGTTGTCACTATCTATCGTAAACACAGACTTGCCAATTACCACAGTCCCCTGTTTTTGAATCATTTTTTTCTGACTTTCAGAGGTCAGTCTTAGAACTGTCACCTCTGTCACATCTTTATAAGGATCTATCGTAACCTGTTGATAATTTGCACCGGAAAATTGCCCTGGTGAAACAGCACAACCTGCGGCAATAAAGCTGGCTACAAACATCGAAAAACAAGAATAAAAACGTCTTTTCATTTCAATCACCTTTTGTTCAAGATATTTTTTAAATAAGTAAGTCCTTAACAAGTTCTTTTTATCACAAAACTATTTATAAAATCTATCACAAAGCTTCAGTTTTATTATCTAATTTTCAAAATTCAACTTCCCTTAAAAGTATGATACACTAAATTAAAGTTATCTATTCCTTCTTTCAAGTATAGGAGAAGATATGAGCACCATGAAGGCACTTGTGAAATCTAAGAAGGAAGAAGGGCTTTGGCTGGAAGAGATTCCGGTGCCAGAGCCTGCAGCTGATGAAGTCCTTATCAGAGTTCTAAGAACATCCATCTGTGGTACAGATGTCCATATCTTTAACTGGGATAACTGGGCTCAGCAAACCATCCCTGTACCAATGGTTATCGGCCATGAGTTTGTCGGTGAAATAGCTGCCTTAGGAAGTGCTGTACATTCCTATAATGTTGGAGATCTGGTTTCAGGTGAAGGGCATCTTGTCTGTGGACAGTGCAGAAACTGCCTAGCTGGTAGACGCCACCTTTGTAAAAACACCAGTGGCATTGGTGTAAATCGACCGGGTGCTTTCGCTGAGTACCTTACTATTCCTCTTACCAATGTGTGGAACTGTGACCCTTCCATCTCCTTAGATATTTTGTCCTGTTTTGATCCACTGGGTAATGCTGTCCATACTGCATTGACCTTTGATGTGCTTGGGGAAGATGTCCTAATCACTGGCGCTGGCCCAATCGGTTGTATGGCTGCTGCCATAGTGAAGCATGCAGGAGCAAGACATATAGTCGTCACCGACGTCAATTCTTACCGTCTTGGGCTTGCCCAAAAAATGGGAGCAACACGAACTGTAAATGTAAGTCGAGAAAATCTTGAAGATATTCCCAGTGAACTACGAATGCGAGAAGGTTTCGATGTAGCTCTTGAAATGTCTGGTAATCCGATGGCACTTGATTCTATTTTATCCACCATGAGACATGGCGGCAAAATTGCTCTGCTTGGCATCATGCCTGACAATACAAAAATCGACTGGAATACAGTTGTGTTCAATAGCCTGACAATTAAGGGAATTTATGGACGAAAAATGTTTGAAACTTGGTACAAGATGACCTCGATGATCCAGAGCGGCCTGGACATGCGCCCCATAATCACCCATCACCTTCCCTACACCGAATTTTTACAAGGTTTTGAGATCATGCGAACTGGTGGCTCAGGCAAGGTTATTCTAAATTGGGAGGAAAGCAATCTATGAGCCTGGAAAAACTGGATAAAGCATTAATTAATGAACTCGATTTACTTAAGCAGGAAAGACGAGTAAAGCCACCAGAAAGGGTAATCTCTGGTTATCAGCCAGCACTAGGTCAATGGGGACCGCGGTTTCTTTTACAAGGTTATGATCAGGAGTTCCTGCGGATGAATTCAAACTCCTATCTTTCTCTATCTTTTGATTCGAGATTGCTTCGAGCAGCAGATGAAGCAGCCAGTGAGTTTGGTACTGGTCCTGGAGCTGTGAGATTTATCGATGGCACGAGCATTCATCACATCGAACTCGAAAATGAAATTGCCAAATTTTGTGGTAAGGAAAGTGCAAAGATATTCAACTCTGCATATACAGCCAATTGCGGTTTAGCACTCAGCATAGGCAATAAAAAAACACATTGGATTGGTGACCAACTCAACCATAATTCTATCATAAGAGCAATGAGGGTGGCTGGAGTACCTAGAGGGCAAAAATCCATATATCAACATAATGACTTAAACGATTTACGACACCACCTAGAAAAGGTCGACGAAGATACAGACAGGGTAATTATTATATTTGATGGCATCTTCAGTATGCGAGGCGACCACGCACCTATAAAAGAAATTACTCAACTTGCAGAGGAGTATCATAATAAATTTGCTGATGGAGTAATCACAGTGGTTGATGATTCCCATGGCATTGGTGCATATGGAGCCACCGGCAGAGGAACAATTGAAATCACAAACAGTTCTCCTGATATCATTGTTGGTACTTTTGGCAAGTCCTTTGGTGTCAATGGAGGATTTATTGCCGGAAGTGCTCCTATAATAGAAGCCGTACGGCAAAAGGCCGATACCTATATCTACACTAATCCTCTCAGTGCTGCTGACTGTGCTGCTGCAACTGTAGCAATAAGACTCTGTGCAGGTGACATTGGCAAAGAACTTCTGGCAAACCTCAAATCTAGAACGGAACAGCTGCGAGAGGGGCTTGCAAAATTAGAACAAGAGACCATTGCCGGAGTACACCCTATTATCCCAATGATGGTTCGAGACTCAGAAAAAACCCAAGCGCTTGTGAAGCAACTCTTTGACAAATCAATACTTGTTGTTGGTTTGGCTTATCCGGTAGTACCAAGAGGTGACGAGTCAATACGATTCCAAGTCAACGCTGCTCACACCAAAGCAGACATTAAGCAACTGCTGGAGGTACTTGAATCAGTCCTCTAGTGGACAAAGAAGCTTTAAATATTGTATTGATAATACAAATCTCCATCACAGTACATGGTCACTCTGGCAAATAGAGTGCCGGACGCTAGAAAGGTGAGGCCACCATCTACGTAACTGGCTAAGCCTATTTAGTGATTGGCAAAGCGACAAATTGAATACCTACTCTGATAACAACCAATTATTAATTAGAGGCAGAAAGGATGAAACCGGTAACTCATAAGCAGATAACCTCTATTGCTATAGATCATATCCATTCAGAATTCCCCTTCACGATTGAAGAAGTTACTGAGCTAAAATTAGGGGTGCAAAAAGAGGACAATCCAACACTCAGAAGAGGGGCTAATTGGCATTTTTACCCCGCAAACCAAACCATTGCAAAAAAACGATGGTTCGGTTTACATCCAACGTCTCTAGCCGTGTTAAAGAAACGAGAAGAGCAACTAAAAAAACACATAAACAGTGGGGACAAAAAACATATCTATAGGACACTTGGCAGAGTGCTTCATCATATTCAAGATATGAGCACCCCCACACATGTTGTTCCTGTATACCACTCTGGTGGAACAAAAGCTGATCCGTTTGAGAAGTATCTGGTTGACAGTTGGTGCGATATTTCTGCTCTTTTGACTACAACAGACGATACTTCTCAAACGTCACTGTCCCAAAACGATTTTACTCAACTATATTTGAACGGTGGCAAAAGGCTATTGGATTCGTTGGCCGACAACAATGGCCTTTTTCCACTCAAAAACCTTAAAACTGGAAAAATGATTTCAGCAGATAAATTCTGGTTCGAATATGGCAAAGGTGGAGAACAATTCAAAGTTCCCTTTGGTATTGATGGCTTTGGAGGTTTTGGCGAGTATGGCAGAAGGTTTGACGACAAGTCTCTCGATGAGCTATTTAGTCGCAAAGAGGTAGCTGCTTTTTATATGAGCTTTGCTCTTCAAGATACGATTCAAGCTTTGAAATTTTTCAAAACAACTATGCATGAAGAGTAAGAGACAGAAAAACCAACTCTTATCGACCTTCAGAGCAAAGAGATTATTTGTTTAATTTTGCTTCGAACAATAATACCGTGAAAGGGTTTTACTGGTATAAAATATAGTTTCCCCCAAAAGTTATTATATTGAACTACAGTGGTAACTGATAGCTGAAATGAACCGCTCTTTTCTGTTTTCAAAACAGAGACCCAAAATGAAAGGTGTCTATCAGCTTCAGCCATGATTAATTCTCGTTCAAAGCGATTGATGACTGGGAAAAAACCTATTTTATCACCAATCGAAAATTGACTGGTTTCATCGTAAGAACTACATTGATCATTGCCTCCAGTTTTCAGCCCAAAGCACTTCACCAACCAATCACGAAATGTCATAAGACTTTGCATCCATTGTGGTGGCTTTGACATAAATAGCAATGCTGTTAGATAGTCAACTGTGTAATTTGCAAGTCTGTCATCAGTTATATGATACGAGTCAATATAGTCAACTTGACCAATATTTGTGGTAACGAACTGAGACTCCTCTGGCAATTGTGTAGTTTTATATATTTTCATTACTTTTACCTGTAGAGTTTTCTCAACTCCTTAAAATCAACCCTTGAGGAGAGGTCTGCACTTATTGGAGTTACAGAAACAAGCTTTTGTATTGCAAGGGTGTGAATATCAGAAGTAATATCTAGTTTATCCTCATCAACAACGACCTTCACCTTGCCTGCATTTAAGGGTGTCTTTTCATCTGGGTTTTCAAAGACCCTTGAATAATAGCCACAACTTGCAACTTTGGTCAGTTTCCACTCTGTATCTTTTGTTGCACTTTCAGGAACATCAATTTTTAGTACATCCACATCATCCATCATTTTTCCATCAAGCAATCGTTTGGAAAAGTAGTTGAGAAAATATACAGTAGTCTCCCAGTCCTGCTCAGTATAACTGTAGTGGGATTCTATTTCTGTCTCTTTTGAAATAGCTATACTAGGTATTCCCAAACATCCGCCCTCAAGGGCTGCACCGACTGTACCCGAAGAAGTGATACCGATACCTACATTTTCACCATAGTTTATACCAGAAATCAGTAGATCAGGTTTTTTGTGACGGAAAATAGTCTTTAAACTGTGCTTTACTGCAAGTGCCGGTGAGCACTCACAATGATAAGCTTTTAACTCTTTGCCGTGAACACAATATTCAACAGATTGCAGAGTCGAATCTCTGTTTCCAGTAAGACTTCGTCCCATTCCAGTCTGCTGATGAGTTGGTGCAACTATAATTACTTCACCGAGTTCAAACACTGCTTCAACTGCTGCTTTTAAACCCGGTGAATGAATTCCATCATCATTTGTAACTAGGATTGTAGGTTGTTCCATTTTATTGATTTAACTCCTTCTATTATAAGGCAGGTTATCTCTTGATAAAAAATCAATCGCTTTGTCTCTTTTGAGATTAAACGATTACCATGATACTTTATTATTAAAATTACTTTCAAATATTTTACAGACAATCTATATATTCATCTCACAACAAATAGGTTGTCATTAAACTCACTTAATAAAAAAATACTTTCTATAATGGTTAAACAGCAGCTCTCTTTAACTGATTCAATGCCTGAATCTACAAATATCCCTTTAGCTGAACGAGTACGCCCTTCCAGCCTCGATCATATTCAAGGCCAAGAAAATCTTTTGGGAGAAGGCTCTGTTTTGCGAACGATGATTGATCAGGATGATTTTTCATCCTTCATTCTCTGGGGCCCACCAGGCACAGGTAAAACGACTATTGCACGTTTTATAGAAAACCATACTGAACATAATTTCTGCTCCTTGAGTGCTGTTTTAAGCAAGATCGCTGAAGTAAAACAACTTATGGAACAAGCTAAATTTCGTTTACAGGCGGAAGACAAAAAGACCCTTGTCTTCGTTGACGAGATTCATCGATTCAACAAGTCTCAGCAGGATGCATTTTTACCGTATGTGGAATCAGGAGCAATTGTATTAATTGGTGCTACAACAGAAAATCCTTCTTTTGAAGTTATCCCCGCACTGTTATCACGGTGTCATGTTTTTATTCTCAAGCAATTAAGTCCTGATCAGATAAAGAGAATTCTTCAGAGAGCTTTAGAAAAACTGCCACGGAAAGTTACCATTGAAGATGATGCTCTTACACTACTTGCCGAAAAATCTGGTGGCGATGGCAGAAAAGCTCTCAACGTCCTTGAAACTGTTGCTCGATACGGAGAAATTGGCGACTCTATTGGAGTGGAAAAAGCAAAAGAAGCCATATCACAGAGATCGCTCTTTTATGATAAACGCGGCGAAGAGCACTTTAACTTGATTTCAGCCTTTCAAAAAGCGATTCGTGGCAGCGATCCACAAGCCGCCATTTACTGGCTGGCAAGAATGCTTGAAGCTGGTGAAGATCCAATGTATGTCACCAGAAGGCTTGTTCGAATAGCAACAGAAGATATTGGTCTTGCTGATCCGAATGCACTGGTCCAGGCAATTGCTGCAAAAGACGCCGTACACTTTTTAGGTATGCCAGAAGCCAATACTGTTCTTACTCAACTCACTGTTTATCTGGCAACGGCACCTAAAAGCAACAGCACCGAGATCGCCTACCTTTCTGCTAGGGATGACGCCTTAAAGACAGGCCATTACAAAGTACCGCTGCACATCTGCAACGCTCCAACAAAACTGATGCAGGATGTTGGATACAATAAGGGATACAAATATTCCCATAATTTTGAAAACAACTATAGTTATCAAAAATATTTCCCAGATGAGATGACGGAAAAAGAATATTACTCTCCTTCTTCTTTCGGTTTTGAAAAAGATATCAAAAAAAGAATCGAATGGTGGCAAAGTTTAAAAGAAAAGCAGCAAACAGAGGGCGAGAAATGATGTGTTTTTAATATTGTTCATCAACTCGGAGGAACTTTGATGCTACCCCACCAAACCAAGCCATACCCCAACACCAAACATTAAACTACCTGCAACTTTATTTAAAAGACGTACATTACCGCTGCGTTGTAAAAATTTACGGAGAGTTTTGCCACCCTGGGCATAAAAAAGGAGAAAACAAAGTTCGATAATTAAAATACATGCAACTAAGATTGACAACTGAGGGGCAAGGGGAAGTGCTGTATCAATAAACTGAGGAAGCAGGGCTATTGTAAAAGCCCATCCCTTGGGATTTGCAACTGCCGTTATAAAGCCTTGGGACGCAAGTTCCTTCCTTGTTATAACTGTTTTGTCAACCGTATCAAATTCCTGAACAGCTAATTTCCCGCAACTGCGCCACAACTGAATACCTAGCCAACAAAGATATGCTCCACCACCATATTTAAGTACCATAAACACCTCTGGGTACTTTAACATTATTGATGCAACACCAATAACTGCAAGAACTGAAACAAGAGCCACCCCAAACAACTCACCTAACATCATCCACATGGTTCGACGAATACCAATTGCCATACCGAGAGTCATAGACAAAGTCATACACATCCCAGGTGTGGCAGAAACCACAATAAAGGTTGGAATAAAAATGGATAAAAGTGAAAGATTCATATCAAAAACAACCTGTCTATAATCTCCAGAAGTTACAACCGGTTTTATCTACCTCATCAACATCTAGCATGCACTTCACATCCACCAAACACCCCCCTGATTTCAAACTATCAACAAGCTGTTGAACGGAATATTTTTTATACTCACTATGAGGAACAGCTAGAATCAATCCACCAAGATCATGAAATTCAGAAAAATCAGATAAAGATACACCACTGTAATTTTCTGCCTGTTGTTTATCTGCCAAAGGATCATGTACTACAGTTTCAATTCCGTAAGAGTGAAGTTCCTCTATGATGTCTATAACTCTAGAGTTTCGCAAATCTGGGCAATTCTCTTTAAAGGTAAGTCCTAAAACACCAACCTTGGTTCCTTTAATTTCAACCCCTCCACGCAACATCAGCTTAACTGTTTTTTCTGCGATAAATTTGCCCATGCTGTCATTAATTCGACGTCCAGAAAGAATCACCTGAGGGTTATAGCCAACTGACTCAGCTTTCCAGGTAAGATAATATGGATCTACACCAATACAATGCCCCCCTACCAGTCCAGGCCTAAACGGTAAAAAGTTCCATTTGGTACCTGCTGCCTCCAGCACATTAAGACAATCAATATCTAGCTTATCAAAGATTATGGACAGTTCGTTGACAAGTGCTATGTTCAGATCACGCTGGGTATTCTCGATTACTTTAGCCGCCTCAGCTTCTTTTATGGTATTTACCTCATAAACCCCAGCTTTAACGATTGATGCATAAAGTGCTGACACCTCAGACAAGGATTCAGGAGTGTCTCCAGCGACAACTTTTATAATTTTAGTAAGCGTGCGTTCTTTATCACCAGGGTTGATACGTTCAGGAGAGTAGCCAACATTAAAATCTCTCTTCCAGGTAAGCCCCGACTCTTCTTCCAAAAGAGGTACACAAACATCTTCGGTTGCACCTGGAAAAACAGTTGACTCAAAGATAATAGTTGCCCCTTTTTTCATGTTCGCACCAGCTGTCCTTGATGCTCCGATGAGGGGGCGAAGATCTGGGTGTTTAGAGTCGTCAATCGGAGTTGGCACAGCAATTATTATATAATCAGCCTCACGAATATCTTTTGGGTCCGAAGTGAATTCAAGATGTGTTGCTGCAAGAAAATCATCTTCTGCTAATTCTCCATTGATATCGATATTTTTTCTAAACTTCTCAATTGCCTCAATTTTTATATCAAAACCAATAGTCTTCATCCGCTGACCAAAGGTTACAGCCAACGGCAAGCCAACATATCCTAAGCCTAATACAGCAATAATTTTACTCGTCACAATTCACCCTTCTAGATACTCTTTTTCGTACAAACATGTTCTTATAATATTGCCAAAGCAACTTAGCTTATTGCCCTCTGTGAGGCAATTGCTATCTCATATTCTGTAAAATTGAATGGATACTATTTACAAACAATAAGCCTGTAAAATTCAAATCTTCAGTTTCATCAACCTGGGTTTCTGCAAAGTAGATGACGTGCTTTGACTCTGCAGCCAGAGAAGAATAACGTTTCGTCAAAGAAATGGGAGTGAGTTTTTTCTCAGTAGCCACTTTTATACTAGCTATCATTTGATCATCACGTCCAGTCCTTGACAAAAACAGTAGCGACGACAGAGAAGGCAACGTTTTTACCACTTCAGTAAAATTATCACTGTTGGAATAAACCACAGAATGCATTCCACAACTCAACAAACAGTTGTGAGCATTGTATGCTGTAGGCATCAAAGTCTGACCGGAAAAAATAGCTATAGTTGAGGAACTAGCCAGAGTATTACATATGTTTCGTAACTCTTCATTTTCAACCTCCTCAACAAATGACTTTAACTGTTGCCTTACCAGTAGATGCTTTTTTAAGATAATACTGTTTATAGAATCAACAGGATTCAGAGCGGCAAAGGTCTGAATCCCACCGTCACCAAGAAAAGAGCTAAATGATTCCTTAAAATCACGAAACCCTGAAAACCCCATTGATCTGCAAAATCGCATCACCGTAGGTTCACTTACGTCAGCCTCAGCTGCAATAGCAGCCATCCCTCTTCCTACAACAATCTGCGGGTCTGCCACTATACAAGAGGCGACTTTGGTTTCGGACAAACTCAGCCTGCCAATTGAATCAGCAATTTTCTTTAATAAATCATCACTCATTTTATATGATACTCATAATAGAGGAGGTAAAATAACAATTCACTACCACAGTCAACACACCTCAGCACCCACTTTTCATAACAAACAAAAGAATTATATTATAACCAGTGTAACTGTTGCCAAACGAATCACATAATGATAACATTCTTCGCTATATTAGTTAATTTCTTGAAGCAGTATATAAACCTTTACCGGTCTACACTAAAATGAAGCTTCATTATGTAAAAACTATACTAACTGATTTTAAGTGTATTACTTTTCTTTTCTTACTGTCCTTTTTTTTACTTTACTTTCCTACTTTATCCTCAGCACAACAAAGTGTTTTAATATTAAACTCTTATCAGCATGACATAAAATTTAATGGTAACATTATTTCCGAATTTTTTACCCAGTTAAAACAGCATTCCCCAAACATCGAAATAAACATTGAGCATATGGACAACAATCGTCACAGCTCAACGGATTTCATTAATCAAACCTTATTTGACCTCTATCATTATAAATACCAAAACAACCAGCCTGACATTTTAATCACAGCAGGCAGTAACGCACTTGATTTTGCTTTAAAAAACAGAACCTCGCTTTTCCCAAATATTCCGATTCTTTTCTATGGCATTAATAACTTTAAACAAGAGGCACTACAAGGACACAAAAACATATCCGGCATAGCAGCAACTCCGGATCATAGCAGCATCCTAAATCTTGCATTAAAAATTCACCCAAACACTCAAACAATTATCGGACTTACAGATACATCGCTTATCAGTGAACAATTACTCAATGAATTTATTGAAGCAGTTGAATCAGTGAACACAGACATTCATATTCTAGAGTTACAAGGCAAGGGGGAAAAAGAAATCCAAGCACAACTCTCCGAATTTTCCCCTGAAGAAACACTCCTTTTCCCACTGACTTACTCTGAAATGTTTTTCAGTAACACAATAAAACCTGCTCAATCTAATCAAATCTTATACAAAAGCGGCCTACCTGTATATACAGCTTACTCTATTACGGTTGATAACAACATGCTGGCAAGAGCCGTACTTGATGAGCAACCTCATGGCAAAAAACTTAGTGAAATGGCTAAACGAGTACTTCTTGGAGAAGAAATCAACGAGCTAGAAGTATTAAAAAACATACCCGTTCGCTATGACTTCGATTTGAACCAATTAAAACGTTTAAACATTAGTGAAAGCGAGCTGCCAGCAGATACAGTTGTTATCAACAAACCAGTATCAACATATCAGAAGAATAAGGTTTTAATATGGACAATGAGCTCCATTATAGCTGCACTAGTTGTTATGGTAATGTCATTGTCCTGGACCGTGTATCAGCGAGATTCTGCAAGAAAAGCACTTCTTGAAAGTGATCAACGCCTTAATGCAGCACAAAAAATAGGAAAGGTGATTTCCTGGGAGTATTACCCGGACACCAATTTCTTCTGGTTTTCCAATGAAACAGAGAACATCCTTGAACAGCCTCTTCCACAATCGCCATCACTGAAAGACGCTGTAAAAATAATACACCCAGATGACCTAAGAGATGCTCTCTCATTCATCAACAACACTCTAGAAACGGGTAAAGAACAGTCTGTTGAGCTTAGAATTATCACTAAAAGTGGCAAAACTAAATACTTCAATGTCATTTGTAACTTAGCAAAAAATAAGGAACTAAATCATCTTAAAGTCACAGGAGTTTGTTTTGACATAACCCTTCAAAAAACGGCTGAAATGGATCTTGCTAACGAAAAGGCTCTACTGAGTTCAATGGTGAGATCAATTCCAGACATCCTATTTTTCAAAGACAATAATGGTGTCTATCTTGGGTGCAATAAAAAATTTGAGGCTTTTACCGGTAAAACTGAAAAACATATAGTTGGAAAAAATGATATCGAGTTGTTCCCACAGCTAGAAGGTACAAACTATCAAGAAAGAGATCGTTTAGTTTTTCAATCAGGAGAAACTAAACGTAATGAGGAATGGATTACATATCCGAATGGTGAGCAAAGGCTTATGGATGTGCTCAAAACACCATATTTTGGCCCTAAGGGTGAAATGCTAGGACTCATTGGTATTGGTAGAGACATCACTCGCTTGAAAGAAATTGAAGAGGATTTGGCTCAAGAAAGAAATCTACTCTCCATCACCTTCGCATCGATTGGTGAAGGTATTATTTCAACAGACTTAGAAGGTCATGTAACCTTTATCAGTGAGCAGGCGTGTAGTTTAACTGGTTGGGAGCAACGCCAAGCTGTTGGCCAGCATATTTCAAAAGTTGCAACAATCCTAAAGAAAGACAGACAAGAACAGCCACTTCCTAAAGTGATCCTTACCACCCCTCAAAAAGAGACTCTATCAAATCGCGCAACACTTATAACTAAAGAAGAAAAACATTTAAAGATTTTCCAATCCTGTTCTCCACTTCACCACCAAGACACTTTGGTTGGTTGTGTCTTAGTCTTCAGAGATATAAGTGATCTGGAATTTTTAGAAAATGAAAGCCTAAAAGTAAGCAAACTTGAATCTCTTGGTATTCTTGCTGGAGGCATAGCCCACGACTTCAACAATATATTATCTGCCATCCTTGGTAATATTGAAATGGCGAAGCTCATAGCGAATGAAGAGGGAAAAACCAAAACACTTCTCAATGGAGCTGAACAGGCCACTCGTCGAGCAGCCAAACTCACGCAACAACTACTCACCTTTTCAAAAGGTGGAACCCCTGTCAAAGAGAGTACCTCGCTCCCAGAACTTATTCAGGAATCTGCAGACTTTATACTGCACGGTTCTAACATTGGAACTACTTTTCATTTTGCAGAAGATCTATGGCTCGTTAACGCAGACAGTGGCCAATTAAGTCAAGTCATTCAAAATATTGTTATAAATGCTAAACAGGCAATGCCAAACGGTGGCGACATATCCATTCTTTGCTCAAATTCGCCAAAAGAAAACATGGGCATCCTTTATGATGTATTGCCAAAAGATTGTGTCCGTATTCAAATTACAGATACAGGTCCAGGAATCCCTGATACTGTTCAAAGTAAAATTTTTGATCCATATTTCTCCACCAAAGAAGATGGTAGTGGTCTCGGTCTTACTATTTGTCACTCTGTAATTGCTAAACATGGCGGTCATATCATCTTTGACTCTGGAAAAGATGGAGGATCATCCATCACCATTTATTTACCAGCAGGTAAAACTTCAGCGAAATCGAATGTCATCGAAAAACGAGAAAAACTTTCATACAGAAACCTCAAAATATTAGTCATGGATGATGAGGAGGATATTCTTAATATTGTTGAGCAACAACTCAGTTTTCTAGGTCACAAATCTATACTTACAAAGACAGGAGAGGAAGCAATCCAGGTTTTTGAGAAACAGCAAACTAGCTCACCTATAGATATAGCCATCATGGATCTCACTGTTAAAGGTGGAATGGGAGGCAAGGAAACAGCAGAAAAACTACTTGCAAACTATCCAACTGCAAAGATAATCGTCGCAAGTGGCTATTCAAGTGATCCAGTTATCGCCCTATATCGAAAATATGGTTTTAGAGCAGCTATTGCTAAGCCGTTTCAAACAGCAGACCTGGAACGAGCTATTCAACAAACTATGAGCAGTTAGGATCATAAGATTTTTACACTTGTGACACTCGTGATAGCGTTTATTCGCATGACAGTCACTCAATAATGTTTTTATTTCCCAAACAGATCTTTTATTGCTAAAATCGACAACATCTGCTAAGAATTTCGCGGCGAAATAGCAATTTCTGATTTTAACAATCACGTTAGTCAGAAGTTCATTTAACAAGAAGCAATTAAGAACAAGGAGATGAAATGTTTAAGAAGAACCTTATTATTCTTGCTGCAGTGCTCTGTCTCTGTTTTTCGGGCACCGCAATGGCAAAAACTGTTGTTAACGGTATTGATGCAAACTATCCTCCATTCGCTTATGTTGATAAAAGCGGTAAGCCAGCTGGCTTTGATGTTGATGCAATGGATTGGATTGCAAAAGAGATGGGCTTTGAAGTAGTTCATAAGCCGATGGAATGGTCTACAATTGTACAAGCAGTTGTTGCTAAGAAAATCGATACTGTAATGTCTGGAATGACTATTACAGAAGAGAGAAAAAAGCAGGTTAACTTTTCTGCACCATATTGGACTGTGGCTAACGTATTTGTTGTTAAAGAAGACAGCGACCTCACCACCGAGCAAATTATCGCATCCAAAGGACGCGTAGGTTACCAAGCTGGAACCAGTGACGGTAAACACCTCGTTGAAGAAAACGAGAAAGAAAGCTGGGGCCTGAACTTACGTCAGTATGATTCCGCTCCACAAATCATTGCAGAGGTTATCAATGGTCGTATCATTGCAGGTGAGATGAACATGAGCCCTGCTCAAGATGCGATTGCAAAAGGTAAGCCTGTTAAGATCGCTGGTGTATATGGTGTAAAGGAAGAGTTTGGTGTTGCTATTCGCTACGAAGATAAAGAGCTTGAGAAGACCATCAACGAAGGTCTTAAGCGTCTTATGGCAGACCCTTACTGGGCTGAGCTGAAAGCAAAGCACATTAAAGAAAAGAAGTAATCTATAGTTTTACAGCAGTTTCTACAAACGAGATTCTCCTAAAAAAGAGAGGATCTCGTTTTAATATTTTTATGGGTTTGATGTGATTGGCCAAAAACTACTTGTCATTATAGATGCATTTCCATATATCCTGCAAGGTGCTGGCATTACGCTGATCATTGTGGCAGGTGCTATGTGCATTGGCCTTCTCATTGGTGTTCCATTTGCTCTTATCCAAGTCTATGGACATCCAGTTTTAAGAGCTATAGTCGGCTTTTATGTCTGGTTTTTCCGTGGAGTTCCAATCCTTATTTTGATGTTCCTGTTTTACTTTGGAATATTCGAATTACTCGGTTTAAACCTTTCCGCACTTGCGACAACAGCTATTGTATTGGGTATGACAAGTGCCGCCTATCAGTCACAAATCTTTAGAGGTGCCATTCAATCACTTCCTCAAGGGCAACTCAAAGCTGCAGCAGCACTTGGCATGGGTAAACGCCAAACAATTACTTCAATAGTACTTCCACAAGCCATGCGCACGTCAATCCCTGCATGGTCAAATGAATACTCCATAATGCTAAAAGATTCTGCACTTGCTTATGTGGTTGGTGCAATGGATATGTTTACTCGTACTCATTTTGTAGCATCTCGAACTTATGAACATCTGACACTGTTTGTCTTTGTCGGTTTTCTCTATCTTGTTATCACCGTCATCGGTGTAAAAATCCTGGCACGGCTCGAGAAGAAACTCAGAATTCCAGGTTACACTGCCTAAAGGGTACGATATGACTCAAACAACACCTGTTTTATCAGCTCAAAATATCTGTGTCCGTCTGGGCGGCAAAGACATACTAAAAAATGTCTCACTGGACATGCCCAAAGGTTCGCTCAAGGTTCTGATAGGTCCATCAGGCGCAGGTAAATCTACCTTCTTACAAACCTTAAATCACCTTATTCCACACAATAGTGGAACACTTGAGCTCAATGGTAGATCAGTAAATCTCAACAATAAAAATGAACTTTATTCATACCGACAGCAGGTTGGTATGATTTTTCAAGACTTTAATCTCTTTGACCATCTCAATGCCCTCGATAATATTGCAATTGCACTTCGAAAGGTTAAGGGGATGAAGAAAAAAGACGCAAATCAGCGCGCTGAACAAGAACTTTTGAGAGTCGGCTTGCAGGACAAAAAAGATCTCTACCCTGCAGAGCTTTCAGGCGGACAAAAACAAAGAGTTGCCATTGCAAGAGCACTTGCAATGGATCCGACAGTTTTGCTCTTAGATGAACCAACATCTGCCCTCGACCCTGAACTCGTCGGAGAAGTTTTATCAGTTATTCGTGACCTTACAAAAGATGGGCTGACCATGGTTATGGCAACTCACCAAATGGATTTTGCCAAGGCTCTTGCCCATGAGATTGTCTTCATGCAAGAAGGTGAGATTTTCGAACAGGGCACACCTACTGAGCTATTAAGAGATGATGTAAAGAGTAGAACTAAAGACTTCTGTGCAAAGCTGGACAGTGTAATCGAGGACATATAAAAGCCTAATGGATCCATTTTACACACAAGAATTACTTCCGGCGCTTAACCGTGGAATCATAATGAGCACCCTGCTCATTATCCCCTCTGCTATTTTAGGTCTGATCGGTGGAATTGCTGTTGGTACAGTTCGAGTTTTTGGCCCAAGACCAGTAAAGATATTCTTTAATGGTTATACATCTTTCTTTCGTGGTGTACCACTTATGGTACAGCTTTTTATCCTCTATTACGGCTTTCCCACTATAGGAATGTCTATAGAGAACTATGCAATGCATTATGATCTTCCTAAAATAGCAGCTCTAGGAAAGCTATTCTATTTTGAAGCATATACTGCTGCGGTAATTGGTTTTATTCTCTGCAGCTCCGCATATCATTCGGAATATATTAGAGGCGCCCTACTCTCTATTAAATCTGGTCAATTAAAAGCTGCCTCAGCACTTGGAATGAGTAAAGTACAAGCCATAATAAACATCATCATTCCTCAAGCATTCAGAAGAGCACTCCCGGGCTGTGGTAATGAAATTATCTACCTTATCAAATATTCATCTCTTGCTTACATCGTTAGCTGTATAGAACTTACAGGTGAAGCACGAGCTATCGCAGCTCACAGTTTTCGGTTCACAGAATCTTTCACTGTAGTTGCCTGTTACTATTTAATCCTTGTTACCATCGCAACCTGGATTCTTAAAAAAGCCGAAGATAAACTAGCCATTCCTGGCTTTGGTGTTAAATAATAATTAACACCTATCAACCAATTTACCTTCTGTTATCTCCCACTAATTAAGTGACAGTGTGAACCAAGTCACATGTTTAGTAATGATTGAAAAAAAAATCCCAATCAAATTAGAATCTGATTGGGATCTTAAGTGCGATATGTGAGTTGTTTAGTTAATCGCTACCTGTACCTGCCATTGTAGCTGTACTAAAACCATTATCAACATGTAAGACCTGCCCGGTTACAGCTGCAGCAAGATCACTTGCCAGAAATGCGGCACTACCACCGACTTCCTCAATTGTTACACAACGGTGAATTGGTGCAGCCTCTTCAAATTTGGTTAACATTTTGCGAAAATTTGAAATTCCAGAAGCAGCAAGAGTTCTAATAGGGCCTGCTGAAATAGCATTAACCCTTACATCATCATTTCCAAGACTAGCTGCCATATAACGTACATTTGCTTCAAGTGATGCTTTGGCAAGGCCCATTACATTGTAATTTGGCATAGATCGCTCAGCACCGAGGTAAGTCAAGGTAATCAAAGATGATTTAGGATTAAGATTAGGTCTTGCAGCTTTTGCCATAGCAGCAAAGCTATAAGAACTGATATCATGAGCAACTTTAAAGTTTTCTCTTGTTACAGCATCAAGATAGTCACCTTCTAGGGCATCCTTAGGGGCAAAGGCTAGAGCATGGACAAAACCATCGAACTGAGGCCAATCCTTTGCAAGGTCTGAAAAAAGAGTTGCTATCTCCTCATCAGAGCCAGCATCACAAGGGTAAAGCAAAGTTGAGCCACATCGCTCTGCAACTTTTTCAACTCGACTTCTCAGCTTATCATTCAGATAGGTGAAGGCAAGTTCTGCTCCTTGCGCATACATAGCATCTGCAATTCCAGTTGCGATTGATCTCTCACTTGCAACCCCAGCAATCAATATCTTTTTACCTTTTAAAATACCCATTTAAGATCCTTTAAATTCACTATAAGAACACGCTCTGCGTGCGAACATTCATTTGAACAACAATTCGCCAATATAAAATATATTACTGGTTTTAGCAAGATAGTTTACTCATTGTAACAAGAGCGACACACGAAGAGACAATCTTAAATAAGAACGAGATAGCTAGTCGCAAGCAGAAAAAGAAAACCAAAAGGAACAAATAAAACTTTCGATGTAAGTTTTTTGTTTCCAAGTAAACGGTCTATAATTCGGTAAGTTGCATAAAGAGATGCTAATAATCCACCAAGCATTGCAATCACCTGTAAAACAAACAAACTATCCCCACTCATTATCTGCCAGCCAGTATAAGAGACACTGCTACCCATCATATTACTCATCTGCGGAATAATCGATCCGGCACCATTGACAAAAAACTTCAAGTGAATTGCCATATAGCTACCAAGTACCAACGGGATAACACCATACCCCAACAGTGGCAACAGTTTTTTAAACTCCATTCCTGTATATCGGGATTGTGCATAAACCACACAATAATAAATAAGAATAAACGTTCCAACTAAGGAAAAGAATACCAAACTGCCGCTCAATTCATAAGGTATTGTCACACTCTGAGGAACGAACAATGCAACCAGCTGTCGAACAGTCTCTTCAAAGCGCAGGTGCATAGCAAATGGAAAGAAAATTGCACCAAGGGCGACAATAAGCAAACTATCTGCTAAACGAGGGTTCTGGATTGACCAGAGTTCCTGTGGAGCAAGACGAAGATTAAGCTGTATCGATCTGTTATCACAATTCTTGATACAATCAGCACAAAAGATACAATCTCTATTGTTATCAACCAGGTAAGGATGTCTAAACATTGGACAGCCAGCATTATCAGCAGCCCCTCCAAAACAAGCGTGCTCCTGGCATTTGTTCAAACATACATGGCGATTTGAACGTAACTCAAGAATAGAAGGCATTGCAAAAATAGCATTTACAGCCCCTAGCGGACATAAATAGCGACACCATGCTCGCCTTGTATACATCAAACTAAAAACGATAGAACCAACTGTAATCGTAAGAATAATACAGCCAGTCAAGATAGGTTTATTATAAGCATACCAGACAATTTCAACCCAAAAGACAAGAACACAAAGGACTCCCATAATCCAGCCTGAGTTATTCTTTATAAAACGTGGGGTTTTTTTTCGTGGTTTAAAAATATTCTGTAACAACATACCCGGCATAGCCAGAGTACAGACACTACACCATGTTCTAGCCAGGAAAAAGAAAGAGAAAAACATAAGTGGCCAGCCAATAGCCCAACTAATAGTAAGCCCAGCATTAGCATGAGCTGCGGCAGGCCCTAGGAATAAAAGCCCTACGGCAACGAGTAGAATAAAGCCTACCACCATTTGTGGAATTTTTGGAAAAGTACCACTTTTAAGGAAATTTCTTACCAGCGGCATACGAAGCAAATTAAACTCCCACTTGCCTTCTGTCTTAGGAAGGCCAAGTAAAATCTGCTCTGAATGCACTTCATTTGTGTTCGCAAGCATTACCGCCCGGCGTATAACTGTTGAAAGCTCTGTAAGGTTACCAGGCCAATCGTAGTTCATTAAAATACCGAGGGTTTCTGGGCTGACCTTATCTACCTCTTTACCATATTCCTTACTGAATCTTTCAAGATAATGGTCAATCAAACGAGGAAGATCTTTTTTATGATCTCTAAGAGCAGGAACTGTAAAATTTTGTTGTTCAAACAGCTCAAGTAAACCTGGAATTATTTTCCCAGACTTCTTTAGATTTTCAAGACTAAAGCTGGAAACAAACACAATACGTGACTGCATTGCCAACTGTTCTTGAGAATCCAGATGTGTAAAAACAGAGCTTTTTATTACTTTGAGTAGCTTTTTCTGTAGATCTTCTCCCATAAACTGGATGTGATTGAGAACGAGAGTTCCACCACATGCCTGCTCAAGCATTCCAGCCTGCCTTGCTTGAATAAACGGATAAGCATTCTGAGCCACCCCAAATATTTTCTTTTCTAAAACTAGAGGTGTAGAAAATTCGCGCAAATCAATTTCTCGAAATGGTGCATCCATACGACTCGATTGCAAATGGATCTGCTTAACGATTATCGAGCGTCCAGTTCCCTCTTCACCTGTTAAAAAGAATGGCTCATTATTATCTGCAATTTTATCAATTTCAGCTTGAGTTCTTCTTGCAGTGCGAGTCGAATTAGGCGACACTCCGGAGCTCACTTGCTTTAAACGTTTCATCTTTAAAGGAGATGTTTCTTTCCCTTTAAAAAGAACCATTTTTTCTGCACTACTAATTTCACGATGACCAACCTGTTTTCCAGACATATCTGCCTGATCAAGAAATGCCACACGAAGGCGCTCTGCAAGAGCTGCATCAATACGTCTATGCACTCGCTCATTGGTCATAAGGTACTTATGAAAATCTTCCTTGGTAAAAGAAATAAGTACCAAATCAAACAATGCACGAACAGCGACAGTATGTAATTTTGATGTGAGTATGGCAGTCTCACCAAAGTGGCCGCCAGGCCCAATGCGACCAACAACAGAGGAGCTACCGTCTTCCAGTTCAAAGACAAGCTCTGCCTCACCCATAGCAATTATATAGAACATATCGCTTCTGGTTCCCTGCTGGTAAACAAAATCACCCTCAGGGACAATCTGTACTTTCGAGATTTTACGAAACTCGACTATCTCATCCTCGGATAAATCCTGGAAAAGTACTGATTTTTGTAGATTCCGCTCGACAAGTTCTTCTTTCATCCGTGGTTTTACCTACTACACCAGTAAACGTTTTTGAAGAATTGCGGCAACAAGAGGAGCAACACTATACACATCAAGAAGATTATCACTCTTTCTGCCAGGATAGGTGTTTGAACCTATCACCTTTGAAATGGGACTATTATCAAATTTTTCTCTCGCATCACCCGACAAAACAAGATGAGTTGCAAGCACAGCAACATCTTTTGCCCCAGCATCAAGACACCTGAGAGCTGTTTGGATTATTGAACCACCAGTACGAATCATATCATCGCAAATAATTGCTGTCTTTCCTTTCACCACACTTGAGACCTGACTAACGATGGTTTTATCAATATCATATCGATCCTTATCCGCAGCTGTATGTGGGCATTTTAAAAGACTAGCAAGACCTGCTACCCGCTTTGAAAATCCATAATCCGGCGACACAAGTACAAAATCTTCTATACCGCTCTTTTTTATCTTATTCACAACTAAACTATCCGTCCAGACATGCTTTGTACTAATATCTCCTGCGTGGGCGTGTAGAACTGCCTCGGAGTGCAAATCTATGAACGCTACAAAATGAGGTTGTGCACGAAAAATCTGTCTTGTTCGTGTGATACCTTTTGGTATTTCGTGCGAATTTGGTTTTGCTCTCTCCATTGTGGAGTAACCTAAGTAAGGAATGACAAGGTTAATCGACCGAGCATTCCAATAACGTCCACCCTGGATCAGATCCATTAGCTCCTGATGGGAACTCTCATTATGGGTAGCCCCAATAATTATAAGATCCTTACCTGAAATGGAATCTGGAAATGCATGATAAACTTCACCGTCGGAAAACTGCTCACGAATCATTTCAGAAAAATCGACCTTAAGATTCCCGGCAACTTCACGTGCAAGTTGTTCAGATGCTTGATTCGCAACCAGTACTATATCTTGTTTATCAGTCATGTATTCCTCTGATTTACAAAGGACACAGACAAATACCTGTGTCCTCTTTAAAAACCTACAGTGCTGCGACTATCGCATCACCCATCGCAACTGTATTTACAGCTTTTGATTTATCAACAGCAATATCAGCGGTACAAATACCACTCTCAAGAGTCTTTTCAACAGCCGCATCAATTGCAGCGGCAGCCTCATCATAACCAAAGCTGTATCGAAGCATCATTGCAGCAGATAAAATTTCAGCAATAGGATTCGCAATTCCCTGACCAGCAATATCTGGAGCAGAACCACCAGCAGGCTCATAAAGACCAAATTTTTCAGTATTGAGAGATGCGGATGCAAGAAGCCCCATTGAGCCAGTCAACATAGCAGCTTCATCAGAGATAATATCACCAAACATATTGCCGCAAAGCATCACATCAAATTGATGTGGATCACGTACAAGCTGCATAGTCGCATTATCAACGTAGATATGATTAAGGGTCACATCTGGGTATTCTTTGGCAATTTCCATAACAACTTCACGCCAAAGCACCATAGTGGTAAGAACGTTTGCTTTATCAACAGAAGTGACAACACCACGACGAAGGCGAGCTGCATCAAATGCCATACGAGCAATGCGCTGAATCTCAGAACGTTTATAGCCCATAGTATCATAAGCATACTCATCAGCGCCCTCACCCTCGCGACCTTTCGGAGTGCCAAAATAAATCCCGGAGGTTAATTCACGAACACAGAGGATATCAAAGCCATCACCAACAATATCCGGGCGTAATGGACAGGCCGCAGTAAGTGATTTAAAAACACGTGCTGGACGAAAGTTACAGAAAAGATCAAAGTGTTTACGAAGAGGAAGAAGTGCTGCACGCTCAGGTTGCTGCTCTGGAGGAAGATTTTCCCATTTTGGTCCACCAACAGAACCAAAAAGGATTGCGTCACTATTCTCACATGTCGCTAGAGTTGATGCAGGCAGTGCCTCACCATGATTATCGATAGCTAGACCACCAACATCAGCATGCTCATAAGACAATTCAAAACCAAACTTTTTCTGGGTTGCATCAAGAACCTTGATTGCTTCCGCCATTACTTCCGGACCGATTCCATCACCAGCCAACACCGCAACTTTTTTCATCATATTTCCTCTGTTTTATTTTTCTAGCCGTGTTGGCTAATTTCCCAACACAACAATTGCCCTTTCAGCACTGGAAAAAGGCAACTTATATTCATTTACTGTTTCAATTTTCAAATTATTTTTTTGAATTACTTCATCAGCCTCAGATAATTCCTGTTTCCATTTCGGACCTTTGAGGCACAAACGTTTCACCGATTGATTAAAGCCAGCGGTCATTTTAATAAAGCCATCTACATCAGCAACAGCACGACTTGTAACATGACTCACAACCGCTGAGTTAAGAGAGTCGGCCTCATCTTCAATCCGACTACACTTAACAGTAACATCCTTTAAGCCTAGTGTTCTGATTATATGGTTTAGAAAACTAACTCTTTTAGCCCTTGGCTCCACCAAGTAAAGTTTAATGTCGGGACGACTTGCCTTACAAACCAAGCCCGGAAACCCTGCTCCTGTGCCGACATCAACAAGTCCAGCACCTTCAGGTAAATGATCAAGCATTGCCAGCGAATCAAGAAAATGGTTTTCTAAAATCTGTAAATCCCCTGTACTTTTGGCAATGAGGTTTACTTTTTTACTCCATTTCTTTAGTTCACTAAAATAGGTATATTGTTGTTCAACTAACTCTTCATTGACTGTAAGTTGCATCAATCTACAGCCGCGAGCAAACTCCTTATGAAAATCAAAACTCATCTATTTAACCCGAACCTCAACAGAATTTGCATGAGCAGTTAAGCCCTCAAGTTTTGCAAGGCGCTGAATGTGCTCAGAGTCCGCCTTTAAGGCCTGTTCGGAGTAGCTTATAATAGAGCTCTTCTTTAAAAACGTCTCTACGCCAAGAGCAGAAGCAAAGCGTGCTGTGCCCATTGTTGGTAACACGTGGTTAGGTCCGGCAAAATAATCACCTGCAGCCTCTGGTGTATTACGGCCTAAAAAGATAGCTCCAGCGTGGCGAATCATTGGCACCTGAGCCCACGGATCTGCAATCATCAGTTCTAAATGCTCAATTGCTATATCATTTGCTAAATCAATTGCCTGCTCAAGATCATTAGCAACGAGGATTACACCACGATCTTCAATAGCAGTTCTGGCAATCTCTGCTCTTGATAGCTCGCTAAGTTGTTTTTCTAACTCTGACGGAATGGCATCAGCAACAGCCTTGTCTGTTGTCACAACAATGGATAATGCCTGCGGATCATGTTCAGCCTGTGCTAACATATCCGCTGCAATATAAGCTGGATCACCAGTCTCATCTGCAACAATGAGTACCTCAGATGGCCCAGCGATCATATCAATACGTACCATACCAGAAACAAGTCTTTTAGCCTCAGTTACAAACTGATTCCCTGGGCCTACGATTACATCAACTTTTGGTATTGTTTCGGTGCCAAAGGCTAGAGCTGCTACAGCCCAAGCGGAGCCAACCTTGTAAATTTCAGTAAGACCAATTTCCTGAGCTGCCACCAGTAAGTGAGGACTAACCTTACCATTCTCATCAGGTGGTGTTACCATAATCCTATTATTCACTCCGGCAATTCCTGCCGGAATACCGTTCATAAGAACTGAAGATACAAGCGGAGTGGAACCGCCTTTACCACCTGGCACATATAGACCTGCTGAATCAACAGGACGCACAAGGCGCCCAACAATAGTGCCGTCCTCACGGGTCTGCATCCATGAGTCTTCCATCTCACGCTCATGAAAAGACTGAATCCGCTCAATCGCTTTGGTAAGTGTTTCAAGAAAGTCAGCATCAACTAATTCATAGGCTTCCTGCATTTCGCTACTGGTAACCTGTAACTGCTCTTGACTCATATTAGGAGAATCAAATCGTCTACAGTATTCGACCACCGCAGCATCGCCACGTTCTTTGACCGCTGCCAAAATTTCTTCAACAACATCCTGACACCCTGAACCGCCAATCTGAAAACGATTCAACAACTCATCTATAACCTTCTCACCCTGCTCACTTTCTGTAAGTATTGGTGTAATCAACATTGAAACCTCACTTTTAAAAGGGTTTTACCCTTGAAAATAAATCATAATTCTCAGCAACATAATAATATACGCTATTTTTCCACTTTAGAAAAGATACTAGCGGCCAAGTAAGCACCAGATACCTTTATTTTTATACCCTTTGAGATAAGTTGTCATTGCTCATCCGTTAAAAAGTAATATAGTTACCAATCGATAGATATTATTTAGAATTTTTAAATCAATCAATGAGGCTTCAATAACTTATGGATTTTGAACCAAAATGGATAGCTTGGGAAACCACTAGACGATGCAACCTCAAATGTGTCCACTGCCGAAGTTCTTCAGAGTTGGAAATTGCTGAACATCCTGATTTTACTCTTGAAGAAGCTAAGGCAACTATTGACAACATTGTTTCATATGCAAGCCCTGTACTTGTTCTTTCTGGTGGGGAACCTCTCCTACGAGAAGACATCTTTGATATAGCACAGTATGGCACCGACAAAGGCTTACGAATGTGTATTGCCACAAACGGTACTCTTGTCACCGATGAAGTGTGCAAAAAGATGAAGGAAACTGGCATCCGCATGGTATCTCTCAGTATTGATGGGGCAACAGCGAAGACCCACGACGACTTCAGAAGCCAAGAAGGAGCATTTGATGGAACCATTCGTGCTATTGAACTTCTAAAAAAGAATGAAATTCCATTTCTTGTCAATTCATCCTTTACAGTACGGAACAGACATGAAATCCCAGACATTTATAAATTAGTTAGAGGACTTGGTGCAACAGCTTGGTACATGTTCATGATTGTGCCAACAGGACGTGGCGAAGACATTATGGAGGAACTCATCCCTGAAGATGTTTATGATGAGATTCTTGACTGGCATTATGAGATGGAAAAGCAGGAAGACGAACTCATGATGCGCCCAACTTGTGCCCCACACTACTATCGTATAGTTAGAGAAAAGGCCAAAAAAGAGGGCGAAGTTTTTAAACGCAGAAATCTAAAGTTTTCAACAGGCGGCTCAAAAGGTTGTCTTGCCGGCCAACTTATCTGCCTCATCGATGTAGATGGAGAAGTATTACCATGCAGTTATTTCCCGAAATCTGCTGGAAACATCAGAGAAACCGGTTTCAAAACCATTTGGGAAGAATCTGAACTTTTCTTAAGTCTACGTGATTTCAAAAGCTATAAAGGCAGTTGTGGAGCTTGTGAGTATATAAATGTTTGTGGTGGTTGTCGCGCCAGATCATATGCGATGACGGGTGATTATCTTGCACCAGAACCATTTTGCAGTTACACTCCGGGTAAGCTTCAGGAAAAATAAAATTATAACTCAACAATAACTTCATTAGTAATCAGAAAAATATGAACGATACATTTTTAAAGGCATGCCGAGGCGAAGAGACAGATTACACCCCTATTTGGATGATGCGCCAAGCAGGCAGATATCTGCCAGATTATCAAAAAGTTCGAGGTAAAGTAACATTTCTTGAGCTGTGTAAAAACCCAGAGCTCTGCGTTGAGGTTACTCTACAACCGATCGACATTCTTGGTATGGATGCAGCAATCCTGTTCTCAGATATCCTGATCTTGATGGAAGCCATGGGTTCCAAGCTCGAATTCCATGAGGGAAAAGGACCAATCTTTCCAGAGACTATCCGTAACCAGGCAGACCTTGATAAGCTGATAATCCCTGACGCAGACGAGGCGACTGGCTTTGTTATGGAGACTATTCGTTTGCTTAGAAAGGAATTAAAGGTACCGTTGATTGGTTTTGCTGGCGCACCTTTTACCTGTGCAACATACATGATTGAAGGTGGCTCCTCTAAAGTTTTCTGGGAAACCAAGAAAATGATGTTCACAGCACCTGAGCTGTTTCACGGCCTGATGCAAAAGATTACTGATGCGACTATTCTCTACCTTCAGGCACAAGCAAGAGCCGGAGCACAGGCACTACAGATATTTGACAGTTGGGCTGGTGTTCTAGCACCATGTGACTTTGAAGTTTATGCCCTGCCTTATGTTCAAAAAATTATTGCAGAACTCAAACAATTTGATCTGCCAATTATCTATTTTGCCAACAATGGCGCAACACTTCTTGAGCAGTCCGCAACATCAGGAGCTGATGTACTTGGCCTTGACTGGCGCATCAACATTGGTGATGCGGCAAAGCGTGTACCCAACCACTCCCTACAGGGCAACATTGATCCTTTTGCTCTTCTTTTACCAGAAGAACAACTTAGAAAAAGAGTCGGCGCAATCCTTGATGATGCAAAAGATGCTAAGGGACATATTTTTAATCTCGGTCACGGAATCCATCAATTTACTCCACCAGAGCAGGCTAAAATTGCGGTAGATGCTGTGCATGAGTTAAGCGGTAAATAGGTTTTATGCAGTACGATCAAAAAATAGATACCCCCACCATAGACGAGTGTTTCGGATATTTTGACCAGTTTAAAATGCTGGACAATATCCGAGACCACTCGATGCAGGTAGCACGAGTAGCACTTGTCATTCAACAAGGCCTCAGTAAAAAGAGCCCAATCTTTCCCAGTTTTGAAGTGATCGCCGCCGGTGCTTTATTACACGATATTGCAAAAACAATTTGCTTACATAACGATTGCAGGCATGCAACAGTAGGCAGGGAGATTTGCGAAGAACTTGGCTATCCTGAAATTGGTAACATTGTTCAGCACCATGTTATCCTAACAAACTTCCAAGAAGAGAAATACAAAGAGGGTATTTTTAGCGCAGAAGAAATTGTCTACTACTCTGACAAGAGAGTTAGACACGATCAGGTTGTTTCGCTACAAGATCGTTTTGATTATATTATGGATGTTTATGGCAAACGTAGTCCACAATCGGCTGATATTATTAATAGGAGCTGTCGCGAATGCTTACTTTTAGAAAAATACATATACAATGGTATGGATTTTTCTCCACAAGATGTACCTGAGCTGGTGAAAAAAATTACCTTCACCAGCTTCTAGTCTTTGCTACCACATCAGCATTCTAAAAATGCTTAGCCAGTTCTGGCTTGTACTTTACAACTGACTCCCCATAGCTTTCAGGGCGATGCTTGCCAACATTTTGTTTCCCGGTCATTGATTCGATGGTTATTTGAATCACATCACACTGCTGCACAGGTTTCACCTCAGGGGTGACTTGATCAAAATCTGGTTTACCTTCATGGCATGCCATAATTCTATTGAGCGCCTTAACCTTCTCATCGACGTCTTCTACAAGAGTTGCTTTGCCCCGAATAATTACAGATTTATAAAGCTGTGTCACACTACATATTGAACCTGTTTTCGAGAACCCTGTATCAATATAGGCAATAGCCTCATCTACCTCAAAACAGACCTTGCTATCACGCTTGAGATTATCTATACGCTCACCTTCTCTTGCACAATGCATGTAAATTTTGCCATCTTCATAAGCATAATTCAAAGGAGTTATATATGGAAACCCATCAGCACCGTTGGTTGCTAAACGACCAACTTTATTATCACACAAGATTTTTTCAATCTCAGCTTTATCAGTTATTTCATATTTTTTTTGTCGCATGATTATCTCGTCTAACCTTAAATTACCAGAGTTCTAAAAGCTCCTTAGTGCCTTTTTGGGCAAGTTCTGCCATGGCAATAAACTCTTCATGACTGAATGGTTCACCTTCTGCAGTAGATTGAATCTCAATCCACTTACCATCTCCAGCCACTACAAAGTTTGCATCAGCATCAGCAGTCGAGTCTTCTGAATAATCAAGATCAAGAAGTGCAACACCTTCTTTTATACCAACAGAAATTGCTGCAACTGGAGTAATCTCTGGCATTTCTTCAATTAGTCCATCAGCAAAGGCTTTTTGCAAAGCATCACGAACTGCAATAGCACCACCAGTGATTGAAGCAGTACGAGTGCCACCATCAGCATTTAACACATCACAATCAACACGAAGAGTTATCTCACCAAGAGTTTTCAAATCCACCATCATTCGCAAGCTTCTGCCAATGAGGCGCTGAATTTCCATGGTCCGCCCAGATCGACCATTAGTTTCCCGACGATAGCGACTATCTGTTGCACAGGGTAACATGCCATATTCAGCAGTAATCCAACCCTGTCCGGTATCACGCAAAAAAGGAGGGACACTTTTTTCAACCGATACGCCACAAATTACATGGGTGTTTCCCATTTTGATTAAAAGTGAGGCATCAGCATTAAGCTGAACACCTCTTTCTATTGTTACTGGGCGCAAGCTGTCTGCGACTCTACCATCATTACGTGTTGTCATTTGTATACCTTACTACTTTATTATAACTTACGATTATCAATTACTCTTTGTCCTTTACCTTCAAAGCGCTCAAGAGTTTTTTCTTCTACAAGTTTGACCGCCATACTCACACCTAGTTCACTGGCAAGTCGTCGTTTAATTTCTTCAACCAAAGCACGCTGTTTTTTCATTTCATGAAAGAAAATAGATTCAGTGGCCTCAACCATTACAGTTGCCCTGTCGACGTTATTCTCTCGGTCTACAATAATGCGGTAATGCGGTTCTGTGTTATCAATATCAAACAGTACAGATTCAATCTGAGTTGGAAAAACATTAACACCTTTGATAATTAACATATCATCACTACGCCCAAGAATTCGTTCAATTCGCTTAAAAGTGCGCCCACATGGACAAGGTTCAGGAATAAATCTTGTTAGATCACGGGTACGATAGCGGAGCACAGGAAAAGCTTCTTTTGTAAGGGTTGTGATAACAAGCTCACCCACTTCACCATCTGGTACAGGCTCAAGGGTTTCGGGGTCAAGGATTTCGGCCAGGAAATGATCTTCATTAATATGTAAGCCATTACACTCCTGACACTCACCAGCAACACCAGGCCCCATAATCTCTGATAATCCGTAATTATCAGTGGCATTAATACCCAGGCGTTCATTAATCTCACGCCTCATCGCCTCAGACCATGGCTCAGCACCAAAAAGCCCATAACGCAGAGAAAGCCCTGCAGGGTTGACCCCCATATCCATCATTACATCCGCCATCATCAACGCATAAGATGGAGTACAAACGAGAGCAGTTGTTTTGAAATCCTGCATAATCTGAATTTGACGCTTGGTATTTCCTGCTGAAATAGGGATAACTGAAGCGCCAAGTCTTTCAGCACCATAATGGAGTCCGAAACCACCAGTGAAAAGTCCGTAGCCAAAAGCAATTTGAATCACATCGTTATCTGTTACACCAGCGCTACGTAAAATCCGTGCCACGAGGTTTGACCAGTTAGTAATATCATTTTTACTATAGCCAACTACAGTGGCCTGACCTGTTGTACCAGATGAAGAATGAACACGAACCACCTCACGAAGCGGTACCGCAAAAAGTCCGTAAGGGTAATTATCTCTCAAATCTTGCTTTACAGTAAACGGGATTTTATGCAATTCTTCCATGTTGTTGAAAGATTCATAGTTCACCCCAATTTCCTTGAACTTATTACGATAAAATGGAACATGGGTTCCCACCCTGTAAAGGGTCTTCTGTAATCTTTCGAGCTGAAGTTTTTTCAGCTCACCTATTGGCATACATTCTTTATCCTGTTCCCAGTACATGTCGTTCCTGTAGTCTCGGTGATTGGCTTAATGATTAACCAAAAGATACTATCTATATTTAACTAGATGTATTTTTTTAGTGATATTAACAATTTTTCTCACTTATCAACAGCAAAGCCGATACGCCTGCACTCTATGGTGCCACGCTATCGGCTTCACATTAAATAACTGTTCTTCTCGAAGCTAGCAAAACCTACAGATTACAGATTTGCTCTCCTGTGAGTAGAACAAAGCCGCCTTCCTTTAGAGAATTAATAGCTTTATCCATATCTTCAAAGCGGAAAATCAACACTGCATTTTCGCCCGTTTTGTTGACAAAGGCGTACATATATTCAACATTAAGCCCTTGCTCATGAATAGCCTTTAATACATCATGAAGGCCACCTGTTTCATCAGCCACTTCAACAGCTAACACATTAGTTTTACCAACAGTAAACCCATGTTCTTTAAGTGCTGCTTTGGTCTTCTCTACATCATCAACAATAAGGCGAAGAATGCCAAAATCAGCGGTATCTGCAACTGAAAGAGCACGAATATTCACACCTTCATCTGCAATAATTCCGGTTATTTCAGCAAGCCTTCCTGACTTATTTTCTAAAAATACCGCAAGCTGTTCTACACGCATAACATAACCTCTTTCTATTAGATCTTTACAAGTTCTTAAATCCCAAAAAAGGGGAAACAATAAAATGTCCGGCTAAACCGAGTTAGATCTTACGATTATCTATAACTCTCTGAGCTTTACCCTCAGATCGTTGAATAGTCTTTGGTTCCACAAGTTTTACCTTACAGGTTACACCAAGAAGATCCTTTATTTCTCGCTGAATTGTATTGGTAGTATGTTCAAGTTTTCTTATCTCATCAGAGAAAAGATTTTCACTCACCTCAACCTGTACTGACATAGTATCAAGATTACCAACACGATCAACAACAATCTGATAATGAGGCTCAACACCCTCAACACTCATAAGAACATGTTCCACCTGAGATGGGAACACGTTGACACCACGAATGATGAGCATATCATCAGTACGTCCAGTGACTTTTTCCATGCGCACAAGAGTTCTACCACAGGCACACTCTTCATAAATCAGACGGGAAATATCTTTGGTGCGATAGCGAATGATAGGAAATGCTTCTTTAGTTAGAGTGGTAAAAACTAACTCACCCTGCTCCCCAGGAGGAAGAACTTCACCAGTATCCGGATCAATAATCTCAGGCAAGAAATGATCTTCGAATATGTGCATGCCCTTATCTGTTTGCAAACATTCCATGGCAACACCTGGCCCCATGACCTCAGAAAGGCCATAGATATCGACTGCCTTAAGGTTTAATTTGCGTTCAACTTCCTCTCTCATATTTTCAGACCATGGTTCGGCACCGAAGACACCAACTTTTAGAGAAAGTGATTCAGGATCGACACCAACTGCATCCATAGCCTCTGCAAGATTTAAAGCATAAGATGGCGTAGAGAGTAAAACAGTAGAACCAAAGTCCTTCATGATTGTGATCTGACGTTTGGTATTACCACCTGAAACTGGGATAACAGTAGCACCTAGCCGCTCAATACCATAATGAGCACCAAGACCACCAGTAAACAGGCCATAGCCATATGCATTGTGAACCATGTCACCCTTACTTGCACCAGCACAGCAAAGAGCACGGGCCATAATAGACGCCCAGAGTTCAATGTCATTCTGAGTGTAGCCAACAACGGTTGGTTTACCTGTTGTACCAGAAGAGGCATGCACACGAACGACTTCTTCCATCGGCACGGTAAACAGCCCAAATGGATAGTTGTCACGCAGATCTTCCTTTACTGTAAAGGGAAGTTTGGCAAGATCTGCCAAGGTGTTAATGTCAGATGGTTTTACACCTGCAGCATCCATTTTCTCACGATATGGAGCAACAGTCTTGTACACCCTTGCAACAAGTTTTTTAAGTCGTCTTACCTGAATTGACTCAAGTCCTGCCCGTGGCAATGTTTCAATTTCTTCTTCCCAGTAGTTTGTTGACATCTTACTCTCCAACCATTGATTTATATAAACCAGATAGCCAAAACTTTTTAATTACTTCTCTTAAAAAGATAATTCGAAGTCTTCGCAGATCATTATGAACTTGAGAAGCATGAAATATTTTTCACTGGATACACATTGCTAAATGTGAAGAAAAATATTTCATGCTGTTAAGGATTTCGTCAAACGAGCACGTTAAAAGCTCTTTATTGACAGGCTGCCCTACCCTCAGCAAAAGCCTTAAGATTTACTTCTTTAAACTTTGGTGGCACACGTCGCTCAATAACACCTTCAAAAAGTGCAACATCAACAGGCAAGAATGCAGACATCGCACCAACAAGAACAACATTAGCAGTACGAATCTCGCCAACACGTTTGGCAATATCAAAGGCATCAACTTCAACTACTTCGATATCTCGCTTCACCAGTTCCTCCAATACATTTTCTGGGTATGGTGCTTGCCCAGTGGCAACAGATGGAGGTAAGATTTTCTGTGAATTTACAACAACTTTAGAACCTTTATGCAAATATGGAAGATAGCGTACAGCTTCCATCATCTCAAAAGCGATCTGAATATCCGCACAGCCTGGTTCAATCAATGGAGAATACACCTTGTTGCCATAGCGAAGCTGGGCTGTTACCGAGCCTCCGCGCTGTGCCATTCCGTGTACTTCACTCTTTTTTGCATCAAAACCTGCATCAAGAAGTGCTAGTGCAGTGACCTCTGAAGCTAAAAGAATGCCTTGTCCACCAACACCCGAAAAGAGAATATTTCCTGTAGTTTCCATATTACGCATCCCCTCTGGTGATAGCATTAAATTTACAGAGCGACGCACACTGACCACAGTCGTTGCAATGTACTTCGTCGATTTTTGAAAGCCCTTTCTGGGTCTTACGATATCCTCGTTCCTCAGCTTCACCTTCTGCAAATGTATGCCAGCTCAATGCCGGACAACCAAGACGAATACAGGACATGCAACCAACACAGTTTTCCTGATTTGTATAATAGGAAACAAGCTTTCGCACCTTCATTTCAGGAATTAACACACATGGTGCCTTGGAAATCACCACTGATGGTTCATCTAGAGCTACAGCTTCCTTAAGAATTTCTCGGGTGCCAACAATGTCGTGTGGATCCACTTCATAAACATGCTTCACACCAATGGATTTACACAAACCTGCAAGGTCAAGTGCATTTGCCGCTTCACCCTTGATATTATAGCCAGTAGCAGGATTATTCTGCTGCCCGGTCATAGCTGTAATACGATTGTCGAGAATAATAGTGGTTGCAGCTGAGTCATTATAAACTGTGTTTATAAGACCAGAAATACCTGTGTGAACAAAGGTAGAGTCACCAATAACAGATACAACCTTGTCATGTGCTTCTTCACCAAGTGCCTTCATCATACCATGTGCCATCGGGATAGACGCGCCCATACATACGCATGCATCCATTGCAGAAAGTGGTGGAAGAAAACCAAGTGTATAGCAACCGATATCACCAGAGACAAAAACCTTCATGCGAGAGAGGTTAAAGAAAATTCCACGGTGCGGACAACCAGCACACATGTTTGGTGGTCTCATTGGCAGTTCAACAGGTTCAAAAACCTTATCGACTGAATCAGGGTCAATTGCCTCTTTAACAATTGCGGTATTTAGTTCCCCTTGATTCGGAATTACATCCTTACCATGACACTCAATTCCCATTGCCTGAAGCTGAGTCTCAAGAAAAGGATCAAGTTCCTCAACAACATAGAGCTCATCTACAGCATCCGCGAAATCCCTAATCTTTTGTTCAGGAAGTGGCCAGGACATACCAAGTTTTAGAACTGATGCTTCAGGAAATGCTTCTTTCACATAAAGATAGGCAATACCTGCGGCAATAAAGCCTTTTTTGGTATCTCCCATCTCTACTCTATTCAGTTCACTTGTTTCAGCAAGTTCCTTACACTTATTCATGCGCTCTTCTACATATACACGGCGCTTTCTTGCAAGAGCTGGTAACATGACCATCTTACTTGGAACTCTTTCAATTCCACACTCTACAGGAGGAGTAATACGTTCCTTCTTCTCAACAACACCTTTTACGTGTGAGATACGAGTAGTGATTCTAAAGATAACAGGTGTATCAAGTTCTTCACTCAGCTCATATGCTATTTTCAGCATATCCTTTGCCTCGGAAGGTTCTGAAGGTTCGATACAAGGAACTTTAGCATGCAAAGCATAATTCCTGTTATCTTGCTCATTTTGAGAAGAGTGCATTTCTGGATCATCTGCACTAATCAGAACCAAACCTCCACGCACACCTGTATACGATGCAGTAAAGAGAGGATCCGCTGCAACGTTTACCCCTACATGTTTCATGGTAGCAAGAGTTCTTGCTCCGGCAAAGGATGCACCGATTGCTACCTCGAGACCAACCTTTTCGTTAGGTGCCCACTCTGTATATACTTCATCATACGTGGACAAATTTTCCATTATCTCCGTTGATGGAGTTCCCGGATATCCGGAAGCCACTTTCACTCCGGCCTCATAGGCACCCAAAGCAATCGCCTCATTTCCAGACATCCACAATTTATTCGCTTTATTCGTCACAATATCTCCTGATTTTCACAAGATTATCTTTATTTTTCATCCTTAAATAAATGAGTGTCACATTGATACCTGTCACCCAAACATCATATAATAAAATTCAACTGCACAAATTACCCTGAAAACAGGGTTGCAAGCAAGCTTTTTCCTACCATTCTGCACTGAAACAGCTCATTTACATAATTTAAATAAGATCACACTTCATATAACCTTCATATCTTCGATAACGAGATACATTTAAAACTCAACATTAGAAAACAACAAACTGGAATTGCTTAGTTTCTTTTGACAAGAGAGCCTAAAACCTTATATTCTGAGAAAAGAAATTATCATAATTACAGATTTACAATTACTCTTTAGAAGGAGAAGCTTATGTATATTGGAAAAGTTATGCGTTCGAATCTGGTAACAGCAACCCCCGACACAACTCTGGTGGAAGCACGAAGATTAATGGACAGTAAACCTATAGATCACCTACTTATTGTTGATACTAAAGGCCACCTAGAAGGAATTCTTTCAGACCGTGACCTCAAACAAAACTGGGCATCACCTGCCACCACACTCAGCAACCACGAGTTGGCTTATCTTCTTGAACAGGTGAAGGTAAAGGAAATCATGAGCAAGGCAGTTCTCACGATTTCTGCATCAACCACCGTCGAACGTGCGGCTTATATTATGCAGCAAAACAACATCAACGCACTGCCTGTTCTTGAAAATGGTGACCTCGTTGGCATTATCACCTCAACCGACGTGATGGGTGTATTACTTAATGCTATCGGTATGAGTGAACAGTCCACAAGACTTGGAATTTATGTGAAAGATAGTGTTGGGATTCTTGCAGAGATTAGCCAATTACTCAAAGAACAGAATGTGAACATTCAATCAATTTTCAGTTTCCCGGAACACGATTACCCAGGAGTTCATCAAATAATTCTTCGTATAGCCAGCTTTGACGAAGGCAAGGCGATTAAGATACTAAAGGACAATGGATACAAGCCACTCAATTCCTATGAGAGTGATATTCGCCCTTATCTGCCTGAGTAAACAAACAACATTTACATGACTCAGGCCATAAGATTAATGATCTATATGGCCTGGGTGTTATCTCTTGAGAAAAACAAGTTGGTAAAATTTAACACTTTCCCATGTTACTCTTTCTTCGTACACAGACAACTCAATTACCACTCTTCATCTGTTTCTTGAGCTTTGCGTTCAAGTTCTTCATGTTCCTGATTACGTGCTTCAGTGAGTGCAGATGCAACCATACCAGCCGGAACTGATACTACACCTAGGCCGACAAAAAGAATCACCAATGTAAACGTTTTGCCTCCCAAGGTTATTGGATACACATCGCCATACCCTACAGTAGTAAGTGTCGCAACAGCCCACCAGAATCCATGAAACACTGAGGCAAATGCCTCTGGTTGTGCCTCATTTTCAAATTGGTAAATTCCAATAGCAGCAAGGTACATAATGATAAATGCACTAAACAAAAAGAAAGCAAGTTCCTCTCTGGCAATTTTGAATGCAAGGTAATACCGCCTAAGAGCCCTATTATAACGGGCAAGCTTAAACAGCTGAAACAGTCGCAGCAAGCGAAAGGCTCTGAGAGGTCTTGAGTCTAACCCACCAAGACTGAGATAATATGGAATAATCGCCAGCAAATCAATCACCCCAAAAAACGAGAATATGAATTTTTTTCGTCTAGGTGCGGCGTAAACTCGCAGCACATATTCAATAGTGAATAAGACCATACAGACAATATTTACTATCCATATTATCTGTTTTGCCTGCTCAGACAGGTCAGGCACGGTACGCATTGACAGATTAAACAGTGAAACAACAATCAATATCTGAACAGTCCAGGCAATGACCCTGCCGACCTTGCACTTTGGTTCCTCAAGTACAAACTGTAACCTTTCTCTAAAAGTACTCATCCTTTCCAATCCTGTAATTTACTGATTACTCATTGCAAGTTTTGCTGCTAGTGCTACAAAAACTGTTCCCGCAATTTTATTTAAAACCGACTGAGCCTTTTCCGACCGACTTAAAAATCCACCAAGAACATCGGCTAGAAAGGCAACACCTCCAAATACCCAGATAGTTGACACGATAAACAAACAACCCAACAACACCACCTGTACAGCAATACTCCCTCTTGCGGGATCAGCAAACTGAGGCAGAAAGGCTAAAAAGAAAATTGATACCTTAGGGTTAGTAATATTCATTATGATGCCACGACGATAAAGCTTACCACTACTCAGCCTGATATCACCTTTGCGTTCGATTTTTTCAGGAGAAGTACGAAAAGACATCCAGGCAAGATAAAGTAAATAAACTGCACCAACTATTTTCAAAATAGTGAAAGCAACAATAGATGTTTTAAAAATCACAGCGACACCCAGAGCAACAGCTATAGAGTGAAAGACAAGTCCTGTACACAAGCCAAATACGACAGCAAGCCCAGCACGTCTCCCATGTAGAGCGGATTGAGTTAAAACAAAAATATTATCAGGACCCGGTACTATAGCAAGGACAACTGAGGCTAGGAAAAATGCGACGACGACATCAAAAGGAATCATAATAAGGGTAAAAAGGCTGAGATTTTTCTATTTAGCATTTAACACAAAACTAATTACAGCAGCACTTTATTACCCTTTTTTCATCTGTTATGCATCTGTTCTTTAGTCACGGCCACCAAAGACAAGTTTACCACCGAGATGCCCAGCAAGCCCTACAGCTCCCATCATTACAGCCGCAATCGCCAAATATATCCACCTTTGAGGCGTGTCCTGAACTATTATTTCAGGATTGATAATTCGCCATGCAACAAGCCAAGTAAGGCAAACAATAACAACAAGACTGCTCGCAATCTTTGTTTTAAACAATAAAGTGGTAGCTGCATTATAACGACTTTGCCATTCAAGATAACCAGAAAGCATCACTAAAGGCATATTAATCAAGACGAAGACTAGATTAAAGAAAGCAGCAAGCTCTAACCCTGCCACACTTAAAAACGCTGAAATAATCAGAAAAACTAAAGCCGCTGGTAAAATGCCATTAGGAAAGTGAACTGAAATTGGATGAATATGATGTTTTAAGAGTTGTCCGCGAATAAAATCAAGAAAGTTTTTTTTCTTTGGTTGAGGTTGAACAATTTTCTTTTCTACTTCAGGCTCTTTCTGTTGTTCAAGTGGTTTCTCGATATTTTCTTCTTTTACGAACTTCTCTGCAGGCACACCACATAAAGGGCATTTCTCAGGTGGCTCACTTCCCTTGTGCACATAGCCACAAACACTACACTTACAAGTTACTGACTCACCCCTCGTACCCTCACTCTTTGATTCAACCTTTTTGTCAGTATCGTTTAGACGAGTGAATTTATCGCTGCTCACACCGCATAGAGGACATTTTTCTGGCAATCCCTCTCCATCATGTACATGCCCACACACACTACACTTCCAGCTTCCAGTATCTTTCTCTCGCCCCTTGGCACCTTCTTGCTGATCTTCTTTAATACTTTTTACTTCAACAAATTTTTCTGCAGGGACCCCACAAAGAGGGCATTTCTCTGGTGGTTCCTCACCCTCATGTATGTAGCCACAAACACTGCATTTCCATCTTTTCATAGGTATCTCACTGTTAAACGTTTATTGTATGCCGTAAAAGTTAATCTCAAAACGATATAGATATTCTCTTTAAAAAGTAAAGTTATTTCTAATTTTCTTTGAATTTTTCTATAAATTTCCTATCTATATAGTCTTTAATCGTAAATGGCAGCTTTCCAGCAACAGTGACCCCCCACTTCGTTAAAACTGCAGTCTCCCGACCTAAATTCAATATCTGCAGATAAGCACCTCCTGGATCAAATGATTGCAATGGAGTCTTTCCACTATCTACAGAATTCATTAGATTTGCAAACAATATATCATTTTGACGCACAGCATACACACCTACTTTATCAAGGGATTTTGGTTGAAAGGAAATACAATCACCACCACCAAAAATATTATTATAGTCAACGGCCTGTAAATACTCGTTTACTAAGAGACCGCCATCATTACCGACCTTTAATCCAGAATCTTTGAAAATGTGTGATGGTTTTACTCCAAATGCGCAAAAAGTCAGATCTGATTCATAAGATGTACCATCGGATAAATATATTGTGCCTTTTTCAACGCTTGTGCAATGAACTCCTTCAACAAGATCAACACCACGTTCTTTCAAAATCTTCGCTGTTTTTACACCAACAGCTTTAGGAAGCCCCGAGAGTAATTCCCCACAGTACATGGTTATATGTGGAGGATGAAAGCCATTACGCCTAGACAACTGCTCCACGTTACCGGCAAATTCAACTGCAGAAGGGCCACCACCTACAATTCCAATCTGTAGTTTTTTCTTCTGGCTCATTGCTAAAATCTTCTTTCTAGCTGTCAACAACCTTTCAATCGGTTTAGCCGTATAAACCTGATCACCTTCAATCTTAATTTTATCTACTGGTACGTATGAGCCACAGTTACAAGACAAAAGGTCATAGGGAATGACCTCACTCCCCTCTGATAAATAAACAAGTTGTTGGTCAGGATCAATTTTTACAGCCTTGGCCTTAATAAACTCAGCGCCTCTTTCTTCCACTACCTTTTGGGTGGCAAAGCGTATTTCTGAAGCTTGGTATGTTTCACCCAACATACCAGGACCCATCCCACTATAATAATGATGCTCTGAGGGTTGAATAACTGAAACATGCCAACCAGCAGCTACAAACTCAGCCAGTCGGGAAAGAATTACCATATGGGCATGACCACCACCTATAAGTACCAGTTTTTTTGACATATCCAACCTCCTACCACAATGTGTGGTGTTATTTTCTCTTCTGATATTTAAAAGCATACTACAAGAGGAAGACGATTGTCTAATTTTAGGAAAACTATTGCTTATAGCTGCGAAAAAGAGATAACGATTTGTATTTACGAACTTAAAACAGAAGGAGACTTATAAAACCATCTTAACAAAATAGAATTAATCGTGGAAATATAACAACTTAAAAAATATTATTTTTAAACATTTTAATGAAAAAAAATACCTGCCATTTTGAGAAACCAAATTGACAGGTATAATCTTATTACTTGTTAAGCTTCAGAGCTACCTGAGCCATTCGCTCACCCAGCTTTAGAGCAGTATCAAGACCAATGATGTCCCCTTCATAGCCATCCGGATGATTACCCCAGGTAATACCACCAAAATGACCACCATCTCCAACGATGATCATGTCATGGATCATCATAGCAGCATGAACCCCTTGAATAGTCAGCTCTTGTCCACCATTTCGAGAGCCACCTACTGTAATAACTCCACCAAGTTTATCTTTGAACAAAAAACCATTTCTTCTGTGGGCAACTGTTCTATCAAGAAAGGCTTTTGTTTGGGCTGTCATAGACCCCATATATACTGGTGTAGAAACCACAATCCCAACTAGATCAGGATCAGCAAATTTTTCTAGCATTGGTTGAAAATCATCTTTCTGACTACACTGCAAATCTTTTTTGCAGAAATCACAAGCTACACAACCGTTGAACTTCATTCCAGCAAGATCGATAATTTCTGTTGCTATAGTTTGCCCAAGTTCAGTTGCTTCCGCTTCTAAAGCAGCAAAGCAACGCTCAAGCAAAAACTTAGAAGACTTACCACGCCGCGGGCTCCCTGCAATACCAATTATTTTCATTTAACGATCTCCAACATAATCGATTATCTTTCTATTTACTTCTCTACTTCCAACTCTAGGAAGTTACTATCCTTTACTGTTTCAAGGACAAATGAAGTCTTTACATTTTGTACACCTGGAATGCCAGAGAGTTTATCATTCACAAAAGTTGAGTAAGTAGCCATATCTTTAACTGCCACTTTCAGCATAAAGTCAACATCACCTGTTAACTGATAACATTCTAAAACCAAATCAAGGTTTGTGAGCTTATCTTTTACAGCTCGAAGAGACGAAATCTGGTGTAAGCTTACAGAAACGATAATAAAAGCTAACAAACCATAACCAACTCTTTCACGATCCACCTGTGCTGAAAAGCCCGTAATAATACCTGATGATTCAAGGCGTTTTACACGCTCAAGCATTGCAGGTGGGGAAATACCGATCTCTGCAGCAAGTTTCGAGTTACGGATCCGCCCGTTTTTCTGTAAAATATTTAATATTTTTCTATCTGTTTTATCAAGATGCATAAACACCCTCCAATAAACATTAATTTATAACTCACAAAGCAGGTGTCAACTTAATGATATTAAGAAGAATAGTCAACACACCTCATTTATTTTTCACAATAGCGAGAAGTTTTTCAGGTGACTTCTTATAACGATCAATACACTGAAGACAGACACAAGACTTACCTTGTTTACCTTTGGGAATAAGATCGAGTAACGAGGCTGGAATCACTACATCTTTACACCAACAGTCAGTTGAACAAACCTGACACAAGTTATTTTCCTCACATATTGGGCAAAGACATTCTTTTTGCATAATTCAAAGCATACGATCCCGACAAACAATTAAGCTCTTTTCGATGATTGGCTCAAGTTCTTCAAGAATAGCAGATGATTCTAGATAGGGACAAGGATCATTATATGGGAATTCACGGCATTGATCAGGTCTTGCCATGTGTACAGTACATCTTTTGCTCAATTTACTATCGGAAAGAAAGATACAGGAGCTATCATCTTTAATCTTTAAAGTGTTTTTGCCTTCCATATATTTTTTTCGAACTTGCCCATCAGTAATATTAAAATGACGGGCAAGTCTATTTATATCTTGAGCCGCTACTAAAAGATGCGCTCCCTGAAGTTTATAACAACAATAGCTTGGACAAAAGTTACAAAAAATCTTGTTAGTTGATAAAGAATAGGTGGGTTTTATCATTTCAGATTTCAGCCTTTCCTATTCTACAGCATGAGCAAAAACATCAGCATATGCCTTTCTGTAAACTTCCATACTACTTTCATCCAACCATCTTTCATATGCAGCTCTATACTCTTCAGTTGGTCTGAGTTTAATTAATGCCTTATTGATATCTTCAATAGCCTTTTTACCCCACTCACTCTTTGAACAGGCAGCATAAGTGACCCAACCATCTTTGTTCTGCATATTTTCATCAATTGACAGGGTCATAATATTATCTTTCAAGCCAAGGCGTTCTGCCTGGTATACAATTTCTTCGGGTAAACCAAGAAATGCATCTACTCTACCACGCTCAAGCATCTCAAAAAAATTAAGACTCAGTTCCTGCCCTTCATACTCAAATAAATTATCTTTGGTTCCGTACTCCGCAAACAGATTGTCCACTGCTGGTCCAAATGATCTCTTTTTATTGAAACCAAAAACCATCTCCCCTTCCTGTAAGAGCTTTTTTAAACTGACAGTGTTAACACCACCAAATTCTTCATATTTTTCTCTAGAAACCACAAGCACACCAGGGAGAGTAATAAAACTTGGAATAGAAAAATGAGCAATTTCTTCCCGTTCTGGTTTTTTATAGAGTGCTAAAGCACAGACCTGGGCCTTACTTCTGAATAATTCATAATGGCGAGACATATTTGCTTCGGCATGTTTATGCTCATAATGCGAGAGCTCTTTTTCTAGTTGGTCTGTAGCAAGAGTTTGATATCCTTGCCCTTTATATGGACCATCAAAGATGTAAAAAGGTGGGGCGTCAGCTTCAAGCCAGGTTAAAGTATTATCTGCAGTCACACCAGTCTTTGCTCCGCAAAACAGAATCAACGTTAACAACACACACAATTTTTTAATCATTTTTTCACCCTTTCTAGAAAAAACTTTATCTTAAAACAGCATGGACTGTCTTACCAAGCTGTTCAAATGTATATGGTTTAGCTAAAATATCAGCCACTCCCAGTTTAAGTGACCTTGCAACATCCTTTGACTCTGCATAACCACTGACAATAATTGCTTTCTGGTGTGGCTTATCTTTTACAATTTCCTCAAAAGTTTCCCTACCATTCATACCTGGGGGCATGATCATGTCGAGAACGATAAAATCGATATCGCTTTCCTTGGCATGAGCCACCGCTTTCTCACCAGAATCGACACAAACAACATTATATCCAAGTATAGTGAGCATTTTTTCAGCCAAATCACGTTGCTGTGGTTCATCATCTACAACAAGAATTTTTTCACCATTGCCCATATAATATTTATATGTATCACTAGATGGTGTGTTAGTAACTTCTGGTTTTTCCAAAACGCCCGACTCATCAACGGCAACAGGGAAATACATTTCAAGTAGTGTTCCACTAGGGTCACTCAATAATTGAATTCCACCGTCATGATCCATAACAGCATTCCAGACAAGTGCCATCCCCAAACCTGTTCCACTCTTACCCATTACTTTTTTGGAATAAAATGGCTCAAATATAAAGTTCAAATCTTTTTGGGAAATACCACGCCCTGTATCTTGAACAGCGACAACCACATACATCCCTGGATCTAGAAAACCACTATGACATTCTAACGGATGCTTGGTTTTCTTTAACTTTGTATAAACAGAGACTCTACCTTCATCAGAAATAGCTTCAGTTCCATTAATAACAAGATTCATCAAAGCTTTTCTAATGTGCATTGATGAACAATCGAGTTGAGAAACCTCGGAACCAAGCTGAAGCTCATAATCAATGTGTGGATTATTCTTTTTTAATTCTAAAAACTCATTAGATTCGAAATATTCACGAACAAGCAAATTAATATCTGTATTCTCTTTCTTTACAACTCCGCCTCTAACAACAGTGAGTAAGTCAGAGACAACTTCTGCTGCCTGTTCACCTGATTTTTTTATCGACTCAATAGTACCACGAATCGTCGAGTCTTTATCGAGCTGTCTCAGTAAAATATCTGGATAACCGACAACACCTGATAATATATTATTGAGATCATGAGCAACACCGCCTGCCATAAGCCCAAGAGCCTTCATACGGCGATCACGATTAAGCTGTTCCTCAAACTTAATACGCTCACTAATATCTACTCCCAACATACGAACCCCTACAACCTTGTTCTGGTTATATCGTAACGAACATCTCAAGAGTAACGGAAAGCGACTGCCATCCACTGTATATGCATAATATTCTTGTAAACCTGGTTCTCTACCTTGAACCGTTTCCTTAAACTTTTGCTTTGCTTTGCTTTTTGATTTTTCAGTAAGAAGATCGTAGAAGATTTTTTTATCTGCCTGAGTTACACCAAATGTCTTATAGCCAACCTTATTAATGTAAGTTATTTTCCCACTGAGATCTGTCTCCCAAACTAGTTCAGGCAACAAGTTAACAAGATCTTCAAAGCGACTTTCACTCTCTCGAAGTTTTTCTGTTCGCTCAACAACTAACTTCTGTAAAAAACGTCTCGTTGCAAAAAGATATCGGAGAAAAATAGAAATTACGCCAAAAAGTAAAATAGTGACAAAAATAGTAAATAATGGCAGTAAAAGATGGACATATTTATCGCCATGCAAGACGGCAATACTATCACCTCTGAAAAGAATCTCTTTTGAAATAGAGTGAATGCGAATTAGTTTTATCTGTAAGAGGAAATTCTCAAAAGATGTTAGAGGTGGGCCAGCGACTTCCGCAAAGACACGTCCTCCAGGCTCTGTCACAGAAAGCTCTTTAAAAGAATTAACATTTGCAGCAAGTTCTAGATAGGTTTCAACACCAACACGATCTACAGCCCATATTTCATCAGCTATAATAACTGCATGATTCACAAACTGTTCATGGTCTAAAGCAAGTCTTCGATCAATATACCAACTGCTTAGCAGCAGCATCAATAGCACTCCTACAAGGCTACCAAATAAAAAATGTTGACGAAAACTAAAGTGCATAAACACTCTCGACCAAGGTGAATAAGAACGCCGACAAATAACCACCAGACCTATCCTCTGGCTCTCTATCTATCAAGCACAACAAATAAAAAAAGAAAACATCAATTTACTGTCTACAAAACTTCCTACCTACCATATGAACAAGCAATTTCAGCATACAAGAAAGACCTAATTAAAACCAGCAAGAAATCAATTAAGATCATTGAGTTTGCTACTTTTATGAACATGGTTATCTATGTGATAATATTTTTTAAATAAGAACAGTAGATTTTATTCATTTTTTTAATTAACAGAATTTTATAATGACAGTTATTCCACAAGTTCTCACAAAAACATCCACTTTCTCAGTGTCAGTTGAATCACTATATAGCTATCATACTCAAGAAGGCGCCTTAGAAAGACTTATCCCGCCATGGGACAATGTCACTATTCTGAGCAGAACCGGAGGGATTGGTGCTGGTGGAAGAACAGATCTCAAACTAAATTTTGGCCCCTTTTCAACCAAATTTGAAGCTCATCATATTAAAGCTGTTGAAAATACTATGTTTGAGGACATCCAGCACAAAGGCCCTTTTAAGCACTGGCACCATAGTCATTTATTTAAGGGAACTCCAAATGGTAGTTCTTTGACGGATCATATCCAGTATCAATTACCATTTCACAAGTTACTGCCAACCTTTATCAAAAGACATATCACTCAAAACCTTGAACGAACCTTCAGCTATCGACATAGAATCCTTAGTAACGACTTGAAACGTCACTCCAAGTACAGCACTAAACCATTATCAATTTTGATAAGTGGTTCCTCAGGTACATTAGGAAGAGAATTGATTCCTTTCCTCACCGTAGGAGGACACAAGGTCTGGACGCTCGTTAGGCGCAAACCAAGACCAAATTGCCAAGAAATTTTCTGGAATCCAGCAGAAGGTATAATTGACACAGTGGCAATTCCAAAAATAGATGCTGTTATCCATTTAGCTGGTGAATACATAGGCCTTGGCAAATGGAGTGATGACAAAAAAAGGGAGGTTATTGAAAGTAGAAAGCGTGGCACAACTCTCCTTGCCAAAACAATCGCTAGCCTACAAGAACCACCTGCTGTTTTTTTGAGTAGCTCAGCAATAGGTTATTATGGTGATTGCCAAGCAACATTAGTAGACGAGAACCATCGTTGTGGAAAAGGTTTTATGGCTGAAGTTTGTAGAACTTGGGAAGACGCTACTCAACCAGCTATTGATGCTGGCATTCGTACCGTTCAATTACGGATGGGAGTTGCACTCAGTGCTAGAGGTGGGGCTTTACAAAAACTACTACAAATAGCTCCTATTGGGTTTCCTAAGAGCTTTGGCAACGGTAAACAGTTCACAAGCTGGATTAGCATAGAAGATCTTTTAGCTGCGATGCTTCACTGCATATGCGCAGAAAATGTTTCAGGACCGATTAATATTGCGGCACCAAACCCTGTCACAAATGAAGAATTATTGTATACTCTTGCAAGATTAAAGAAAAAACCTATTTTTCCAAGAGTGCCAGTATCATATCTAACATTTTTTTATGGTGAAATGGCCAAGGAAATTGCTCTATCAGGCTGTAGAGTTTCTGTAAATAAACTTACAAACTCAGGGTTTGTTTTTGAGCACGAAACACTAGAAGAAGCAATAAAGCCCCAAATGGGCATCTTTGATGAATAAAGACTAGAGACACAACCATAAGACCTATGAGTAATACATTCAAAACAACAATACTGATTCTTCTCAGCACCGCTCTTGCATGCGGTTTTTTACACCACGTCATTCCACCTGCTGAATTAAACTTTGAAAGATTACATATTTTTCTCTTCAATCTATGCGGTGGTGGTACACTACTCATATACTTTACAGAAGATAAAAAGAAACTCTCTATCCATGGAAAACTCTTTTTTGCAGGAGCACTCACCTTTGCACTTTGTGCCTTTATGCACTGGTACTTGCCAACACTGTTTCTACCACTCCTCTTAGCTGTTATTACCGAAAGAGTAAGAGTACTGCACTTTGGCAACTGCATTCCAACTGAAATGTTTACCAGAGCCGAGCCCGTTTCCAGAAAATTTCATCAAGCAGCTCTGCTCTGCCTCTCCTTTGGCCTAATATTATCCAGCCCAGTAATTTTAAACGCTGTTTATATGCACTGGGTGAACTTAAAAAAACTCACACTCGATACATTTTTCCTCGGCTTTTCTTTTCCTATATCACTTATCAGTATGTCGGTTATATTTTCTTTGATGAGAAAGGCTGACGACTCTCTACATAAGGTATTAAAAGAAACGGCCTTTTGGGTTATTAATTTAGGCGTAATTATCTTCTTTGGCTTTATTCTGGCCGAATTATTTATTCCTCAAGTAATCATTGCTTCAACACTCTTTTCTGCAGTGGGACTCGTTTTATATCTCTATAAATCTCATGGTATCCCTTCTCAGCAAAAGGCGTTTTTAACATCAGGAATAATCTTCCTGCTTTCAACCTCTGTTACAGGAATCCTCTATATTTTGTTGGAATTTTCAACCGGATACGATCCGCAGCAGGCGTTGCCTCTTCTGCGCCTGCATGCCTTTACAGCTCTCTATGGGTGGAACTTAAGTGGTCTAGCAGTGATTACCCGCCATGATGACTTTCCAATCCAACTCCATTCAGAAAAATCTATATTTCTCCACTGGCTTACAGTACTTATCCTTTGTCCGCTTGGTTACTTTTTCCCTCTTGCTGCAATTGCAGCAGTTATCTCATATACACTACTACTCTACAACCTACTCTTTAGAGTTGGTGCGGTCGATAAAGAGGTGACTAAAGCTGAAACAGAACTGCTCAAGGTTGCCACAGAAAATTAATCTGAGGCAACTTTTCGATTAAAGAACAGATTCAAAGCAGCCATCATCGAAGTAAAGAGAATAAGCACACATGAGATAGCGTTGATTACCGGGCTGGATCCATCTCTTACCTGTAGATAAAGATTAACAGGCAAGGTGGTTTCTGAACCTACTAAAAATAGCGTTGTATTGAAGTTTTCAAAACTCATTAAAAAGGCAACAGCACCTGCACCAATAATAGCCGGCCGTAAAAAAGGCAGGGTAATATAACGAATCACGTCAAATCGTGAGGCACCAAGATTTAAGGCAGCCTCTTCAAGGGCTACATCAAATTTCTTCAGGCGCGCCGCAACAACAAGTAAGACAAAAGTTGTTATAAATGAAAATTGTCCAAGCACAACAAGTGAGAAACTTGGCCTGAGAACACTAATATCTATGCCAAACTCATTCTCCAGATATAGCCCAGCACCATTGGCGGCAAGCAATATAGAAATACCCAATATAACACCTGGGATGACAAGAGGTGTTAAGGCCAAGAAATACAAGCCCTGCTTTCCTTTAAACTGCTCCTGCTCAAACAAGAAGGCTCCCATTGTCCCAACAACTACTGACAAAAGAGAAACCCAAGTCGCTGTCTGAAAACTCACCCAGATCGATTCCAGGTTTGAACGATCATTAAAAAGTCCCACCCGCTCACTAGTGTTGGCCAAAAACCAATCCAAACTAAAACCCTTCCATGGCAGTGCCGGAAAGTTTGAGTCATTGAAGGCCAAAACACAGGTAACCAGCAGTGGAGCAAAAAGAAAAATGAAGAAACTCACAATATATAGCCGGTAGCTATACACATATAATACGGATTTTGGCAGAGTTCTGATCATGACAAGGTCCTCCCCAGTTTTTGTCCGGTGACCTTAAGACCAAGCCAGATTATTGTAGACGACAAGAAGAGGAGGAGAAAACCAAACGCAGCTCCTTGGTTCCAGTTAAAACTGGCAATAAATTCATTATATATCTGCTCTGTAAACCAGAGTGAATTTTTACCACCAAGTAAATTAGGAGTAAGATAGTTACCTAAGACCAGCATAAAAACAACAATAGAGCCGGACGTTATTCCTGGCGCAGCGTAGGGTATCACAATTTTTCTTAAGATTGTAAACTTCGAAGCACCAAGATCACAGGCCGCCTCGATAAGACTATCATCCATGCCTTCTAGTGAGGAAATAAGTGGTACAACCATAAAAAGCATTGAGGTGTAAACCAGCCCCATAATCATAGTTATATCGTTATAGAGCATTTCGATAGGTTGATCTACAATGCCCAACATCAATAAAAAGTGATTGAGTACACCACTTTCACGAAGCAGGATCATCCAACCATAAACGCGCACCAACTCACTCACCCAAAAAGGTAACAACAAAAGAATCATCATAAACCCTGACATCTTCTTAGGTGCCACCTTAACCACAAAGAAAGCAACTGGAAAAGTTACCAAAAAGGTAAGAAAGGTTACTGTAATAGCATATCCCGCAGTTCTAACAAAGGTGAGCCAATATATCTTTTCTGAAAAGAAGTTAGTGTAATTAGATAAAGTCCAGATAGCATCGCCGTAATCATTTTCTCCCTGTAAAGACATCAGTAGCAACTGAATATGTGGGAGGACAATCAGTAGGAGAAGCCAGAGTAGTACTGGGGTTATGAATATAAAAAATCCGAGATTTCTCTTTTTCATGCCCTGCCTCCCCCTGAGTCAGGGTAACAACAGCAATCAGTAGGATGTACTCCAGCAGCTATAGTATCTCCAGGTGTAATATGCGAAAACTGCTTATTCTGCGGCAGTGCTATTGCAAGCTCTTGACTCGAATCAGCAAGCGTTGCTAGAATCTTACTGTTCGCACCATCAAAGAGAATATTACGTACTGTTATTTCAAACCGATTGAGATCCTTGAGCGTCTCATCTGGATTAATAATTATTGCTTCCGGACGTATATACAGGCTGGCAGTTCCGTTAATCTCACCAACAGCAGTTGCAGCAAATTCAAGCCCCATTTCAGTACGAACAGTTAAGGCTTCAGCTGAACTAACATTTTGCACAGAAAGCAGATTATTTTCCCCTACAAAACCTGCCACGAAAGCGGTAGCAGGCTTTGAGTAAAGATTGCGAGGTGAGTCAATCTGCTCAAAGCGACCATTATTCATTACAGCGACTCTATCTGACATAACAAGAGCCTCAGATTGATCATGGGTAATATAAATAAAAGTTGTACCAATCTCTGCTTGTAATTTTTTCAGCTCGATTTTCATCTGCTCACGCAGTTTTAAATCAAGCGCTCCTAAAGGTTCATCAAGTAAGAGTATAGAGGGGTCTAACACCAATGACCTTGCTATCGCAACCCGTTGTCTCTGACCACCTGACAGTTGAGACACCTCTTTTTCGCCATATCCAGTGAGACCTACCCTTTCAAGGATAGAATCTACTTTTCGGATAATTTCGATTTTACTCTTTTTCTGCCTTTTAAGGCCAAAAGCAATATTTTCTGCCACATTCATCATCGGAAACAGAGCTAAGTTCTGGAAGACGAGATTAACAGGTCTACGATTTGGCGCTATCCCAGCCATATCTTTATCACGAATAACAATAGACCCGGAAGATGGTTCTAAAAATCCTGCAATCATCCTCAACAACGTTGTTTTACCACAGCCGGATGGCCCAAGGATCGAGAAGAAACTCCCCTCTTCAACATTGATACTCACATTGTCAACGGCAACAAAATCATCAAACCTTTTACGAAGCTTAGAAATTTGTAAAACAGAGTTCATAATCGTCTATGGTAAAAAAGAGAAAGCACCGCCGTCAGGCGGTGCTAGAATAAAAAATAATTGACTGATATTTAGTTAGCTGCTTTTACCTTATCAAGGATCTTACCCTCAATCTGCTCAAGCTTAGCTGGTACAGGTGGGTACCACTTGATATTATCAATATCAGCTGCGGTAAACGAACGTGCAAAGTTATCTTTTATTTCAGCAACATAAAACTTGCTCGCATCTTTTGATGCAGTTCCATATTTTTCAGCATTAGTGAATTTTGCTGCATTTTCAGGTCTCAACATGAAGTTGATCCACTTGTAAGCACCTTCTACATTCTCCGCTTTTGCAGGAATAGCAAAGGTATCAATCCAACCCAAGGCGCCACTTTTTGGTGCCACAAAGTCAATATCTGGGTTTTCAGCATGAAGTTTCCAACCACCATTATCCCAAGCCAATGCAACACTTACCTCACCACTTCGCATCATTTCAAGCAGTGCGTCACCATTTGCATAGTAGTTTTTCACAATTGGTTTTGCTTCAATCATCTTTTCACTAACAGAATCCATCAACATTTTATACGCTTTAGGATCATCATATTTAGCAAAAGGATTGTCACCTGATGCAAAAGCTAAAGCAATCAATGTTGGTCGCTTCAAACGATAGCTCACACGTCCCTTATATTGAGTATCAAGCAATGCATCATAGTCCATTGCCTCTGGCGCCATCTTTTTATTTACTATAAGCCCTGAAGTTCCATAACAGAAAGGCACACCAAAGGAATCGCTTCCTACCTTGGTATTGCTTTTAACTGCATCAAACATTGATGTGATGAGTTGACCGTCATTAATTTTTGTATAATCCATAGGCTTGTACAGTTTATACTTTGCCTGAACAGAAGAAATCCTATCTTGACTTGGCTGAGCAAGATCAAAACCTGCACCACGAGTTGCACGAAGCTTAGCGATCATCTCCTCATTATTAGAATAGGTGAGCTCAACCTTCATACCTGTTTCCTGCTCAAACTTATCAACTAATTCCTGCGGAGCATATCCTTTCCAGGTAAGGATTTTAAGCGTATCCTGTGCCATTACCAGAGTTGCACTACTCGCCACCACAAAAGCCAATCCTGCTGCAAACTTTTTCATTTTTTTTCTCCTGTTTAATAAGAATGTAAACGTTTTCAAACGACGACATTACAATACAAACAAATTATTAGTATTCGATTAAAAATAAATTTAATTATTGAAACTGGTTATGACATATCACTGCACAATCTCATAAACGTTCAGCAAGTCTAATCCACCACAACGCTCTAGTTGAACCAGTTGTGAGGTGAAAGGCAATAATTACATTCTGCTTTTGAGTTTCTTTAGGCTACGTTTCTTGGCTAGTTTACGTTTACCTGCTGCCCCTCGTTTTTCAGCACTATCAATGAGCTTTTGATGAATGCATATTGTATCAGCCTTCTTTTTCCCATCAGTTGTTCGTTGAACATAACTACCGTCAGGCTGCATATCCCAAACATTACGACAGTTTTCAAGCTGTAGATCAATAATCTCACGTAGTTGTTGCTGCAAACGGGGGGATTCAACTGGCGAACAAACCTCCACACGACTCTCAAGATTTCGCTTCATCAAATCTGCTGAGGCAATATAATATTCTTCTGCCCCATTATTTCTGAAATAAAAAATACGAGTATGTTCTAGGAAGCGACCAACAAGAGATATTACCTGGATATTTTCAGAAAGACCAATGATACCAGGTCGCAACCTGCAACTATCACGTACGATTAGATCAACCTTAACACCTGCTTGCGAGGCACGATATAGTGCTTCAGTTATATCTCTATCTTCAAGAGCATTAGTCTTCAACTGAATGAGTCCTTCACCATCCTTTTCCTTATTACTAATTTCTCGGTGAATTTTTGAGAGCAATGCCTTTTTTAAAATTTTGGGAGAAGGTAACAGCTTTTTATACTGCCTGATCGGAGTATATCCTGTAGTCAGATAGTTAAAAAGTTCGGTTAAATCGGCAACTATTTCTGGGTCACAAGTAAGGAGCCCAAGATCACAATAACCACGAGCAGTACCTGAGTGATAGTTACCTGTACCGATGTGAGCATAACGGCGAAGCCCATCATAATCCTTACGCACAACAAAGATTACCTTGGAGTGTGTTTTCAAACCAACAACACCATACGTTACATGGATTCCTGCTTCTTCGAGAAAACCTGCCCATTTTATATTGGATGCCTCGTCAAACCGGGCCTTAAGCTCCATTACAACAGCAACCTGCTTGCCATTCTGAGAAGCTTCAATCAAATACTCAATAATACGGGATTGGCTCGCCGTACGGTAAAGGGTCATCTTAATACCCAGAACCTTAGGGTCAGTGCTTGCCTCGCGTAAGAATCTTTCAACAGAGGTATCAAAAGACTCGTAAGGGTGCTGAAGCAGCACTTCTTTCTTTTCTCTGAGAACATGGAAAATATTAGGGTCATCCTCCATGAGCTCAGGGTTATCTACAGGAAGGTGATGTGTGTAATGTAAGTCAGCACGATCAATTTTGGCAATTTCCATCATATCAACCTTACCGACTAAACCCTGTACTTCGAATACATCCCTTGCTTCATCTATACCAAGTTCGGCAGCAAGCATACCTTTATGAAGTGGGTTCATTCCCGCCTCAACCTCAAGGCGGACAATCTCAGCAAATCTCCTTTCACGAAGGGCTGACTCAATCATCTGCAACAGGTCATTGGCCTGATCACGGCCACGCTCTGTTATGGCATTTCGTGTAACTCTAAAAACCTCAGCGCTATCAATCTCCATTCCAGGCAACAACATCTCAAGATTATTTTTGACGATATCCTCAAGCAGCACATATATCTCTTCATCGCCAACTTTAATAAAACGAGGAGTATCCTCACTGACTGGTATTTTAATACGATTACGATAAGCATGCTCACTACCGGGATATCGCACACTCACGAGAAGATTAATCGATAGATTTGAAATAAATGGAAAAGGATGCGCAGGATCCATCCCTTGAGGTGTAAGCAGTGGATAGACACGATTAACAAAAAAGTCATCAAGCCACTCCCTCTGTGAAGCCCCTAGAGATTCATATCGTTCGAGCAGAATACCTTCCTGCGAAAGCTCTTCCTGTAACTCAACACCCAACTCACGGAGTTGATTTAAAATGTTATTAACAGATACAGTACATTCTTCAATCTGCTCCATCGGCAGTCGGCCATCAACACTCAGTCTTTTAACGCCAGCACCCACCTGTTGTTTCAGACCACCTATTCTTTTCATGTAGAACTCATCAAGATTTGAGCCTATAACACTGAAAAAGAATACTCTGGAGAGAAGCGGTGTGCGCATGTCTTGAGCTTCGGAGAGAACACGTTTATTAAATTCTAGCCAGGTTAACTCACGATTCAAGTACCACTCAGATGATGCCAAGTCAAAAGTAGGAGCAGTCGTTTTGCTTTTTCTTGTTCTTTTCGTTTTCTGTTCAGCCATATTTGCGCCTTCGCTAGTATCGTCTGGATTAGCCTGTTCTTGTATAATATGTGTAATATGTTTTTGCAAAATTCACCTCAATAACGAATAGTATATATTGTAAATACAAATTGTTGTAGGATATTCGTTATTGATCTGTTCTTTTGTTAAATTTTGGTTAGGATTTGATTGGCTACGATTTAACGGTTGACATTTCATCACATCAAAATACAATGACGTCATTAAATCATTTCATCAACCGGTGCGATTATGGCAAAAGAAGGCAAAAAAAACACATCTCTCAGACTTGAGGCTAAAGCATTAAAAGAACTGAAGATAATGGCAATTGAACAGGATACTAGCGTTCAAGCGATTGTCGAAAAACTTGTGACTGATTATATTAAAGCGCAGAAGAAAAAGAGCAGAAAATAGCCTTTAAATCATACATAAATAAAACAATATGACTCCATACACTTTAATTCTACCAACAGACTTTCCTGAGAAGAAGCTTCAAAAATTTCTTAAACCTCGTCACACTCTTGTTACAGAGACTAGCGAATCAGAACCAGCCTTGATTCTCGACACCTTTGATCAAGAATTACAAGGTGAGGGAAAATTCCTTCTTGAAAAGGATAAAACCATTCTATTTATTGATACAGCAACAGGTGATGCAACTAGCCAGAAAGGCAATGCCCATTTGCTCTGTACCGGCGAATTAAAAAACGGAGAAGTAAAAGATGCTCTTGAAGACACAGTATCTGAGCTTCGTGCTTTTTTGCCAATTGCTGTAGTTTCATATTACAAGCAAACAAGAATGATGCTAGATGATGAAGGAAAGACAGTTGCCCGACTGCACTGTTTTGTCTTTAATAAAAAGAAAAAGAGCTGCCAACTCATCATCAGTCAGCCGATGCGTGGCTACACTGAAGAGCATGAACTCCTCATTGATGCGCTCAACAAAATCTGTGTCTCTGAGAAGTCTTTATATGAAGCGCTGAAGATCAAGGGGGGCAGCTACTGCGCAAAACCTAATATTGATCTTGTTGGAGATGCGCCAATCAAAGAAACCACACGTGAGATAATCACCACCTTTATTGAAGTTGCCAGGCAAAATGAAGTCGGCATAATCGATGACTATGACACCGAATTTCTACACGACTACCGCGTAAGCCTTCGTAAAGTCCGCTCTGCAATCAGTCTCTTCAAAGGTGTTTATAGCCCAGATGCAACAATAAAACTTAAAGAAGAATTTGCCGATCTGATGCAAGTAACAGGTAGGCTTCGTGATCTTGATGTTTATTTACTGGACAAAAAAAATTACTTTAACCTGGTTCCCACCAGCACCCATGAAGGTTTAGAGATAATGTTCGACTCTTTTGAAAAAGAACGAACAGAAAACCACAGAATGATCTGCAAGGCGTTAAAAAGTAAACAGTACAAAAACCGTATAGAATCACTTTGGAACAGTATCCAAAATGGAGACTGGCAAGCAGGGTCACTTGCAGAGTCTGAATCCCACACTTTTGCCTGCGCAGTTGTTCTCAAACGATATAAAAAAGTTTGTAAGATCGCCAGATCAATTGATGAACACACAGATGACGAAGTAGTTCATGAACTTAGAATTCATTGCAAAAAGCTTCGATATCTAATGGAATTCTTCACCCCTCTTTTTTCACGTAAAAAGATAAAGACTCTTATCAAGTCGCTCAAAGTTCTCCAGGACAACCTTGGACGCTTTAATGATTACTCTGTTCAACAGGAATCTCTCAGTGTCTTCTTAAGTGAGAATCCGATAAAAGGTGCTGACGGAATAAAAGTCGCAGAGAGTATCGGTGCACTCACAGCTATGCTCAATCTCTTGCAACAGAAAGAAAGAAACCTGGTAATGGACAACTTTGCCCGTTTTGACTCAGTTGAAACCCGCGCACTTTTTGATAATCTTTTCAGCACAGAAGGATAAAAGATGAAAATTTTAGCATGTTACTCTAATAAAGGTGGAGTCGGAAAAACTGCCACTTCGGTGAACCTCGCATACGCCTGCGCTCAAAAAGGCAACCGCACCCTACTCTGCGACCTCGATCCTCAAGGAGCATCTGGTTTTTACTTTCGCGTCAAACCTTCAAAAAGGTTGAAAGAAAAGGCATTTTTTAAAGATGTTGAAAAGTTTACCAATTCAATAAAAGCAAGTGATTTTGACAACCTCGATCTCTTGCCAGCAAATATGAGCTATAGAGATTTTGATATCTTTTTGGCTCGAATGAAAAACTCACGCTCTCGATTAAAAAAAGCTCTTAAGGCTGTGGATAGCGATTACGACATTATCATCCTTGACTGTCCTCCAAACATTTCTCGTCTTTCTGAAAATGTCTTCAAAGTCTCTGATAAGATAGTAGTACCGGTAATCCCTACCACACTGTCAGCTCGCACACTCGGCCAACTCTATGAGTTTTTCCAGGAAAACAAGTATCCAAAAAATAAGATACTTCCCTTCTTTTCCATGGTACAACGCTCCAAGAAACTTCATAAGGCAACAATGGCTGAACTACGCAAAGAATATCCAGCACTTCTTGAGTACGATATCCCATCCTCAACAGATATTGAACGCATGGGTCTTCATCGTGCTCCAGTGCTAACATACGCTAAACGCAATTCGGCAGCAAACTCATACAATGATGTATGGCGCAATATTGCAGAACAGCTTTAATTAAGAAGCAGGGTTCAGAATTAAACGGCCCTGCTTAATTCTCCTAACCAGAAAAAAGAATTGCAATGGACGTAAAAAAGCAGTACGGAGTAATCCCTTATTTAAATGGTAAGAAAAACGGTCAAAAAATCGTTTTGGTAACCTCGAAAACCAATGGCTATTGGATCTTCCCAAAAGGTAACCTTGTAAAGAAAAAGAATAAGTTTCAGTCGGCAGCACAAGAAGCATTTGAAGAAGCAGGTGTACGTGGAAAGATTAACGAGGATATTTCGTACACAATCGAGTTTCAACACTCTGAAACAACACATAAGATCACTCTTTTCCCCATGAAAGTCGAAACCGTTCTTGATGATTGGCCGGAAATGAATGACAGAAAAAGAAAAGTCGTATCAGTTAGCAAAGCTATGGATCTGATCACTCTTGATGATCTTCGAAACTGTCTTATTAGTTGGCAGGAGGATTTCCTATAAGCTTCCAACTCCACTTTCTCACAGGATACGACATATACAATAGTTAAAATTATGTCCGTATCTACAAATAAAAATCGATATCGTGAAGTTCTCAAAGTCTGCCTGCCTCTGGTGATCAGCCTGTCGGCTACCACCGTGATGGAATTTACAGACCGGGTCTTTCTTGCCAATTATTCTATAGAGGCTATTTCTGCTGCACTTCCTGCCGGCATCACATCCTATCTTTTTATTGCTTTCTTAGGTGGTGTTGGTGGATATGCTAGTGTTTTTATTGCCCAGTATTTTGGCCGAGGAGAGCAAAGAAAAATCGGCTCCGTTTTATGGCAGTCAATTTACTTCACACTTTTTTCAGGTGTACTACTCTACCTCGTAGGCGCTTTTCTGGCCGAACCTATTTTTCGCTTTGCCGGACACAGTGAAGAAATACGAGTGTTGGAGGAGATTTATTTTTCTATCATATGTAAAGGTGGCATACTCCACGTTGCAATGATGACCCTTGCAACCTTCTTTACCGGACGAGGTATAACCAGACCTGTTATGGTAATAACCTGTGTTGGTGTTATTGCAAACATCCCTCTGAACTACGCCCTTATTTTTGGTAAATTCGGCCTGCCTGAACTTGGTATTCAAGGAGCAGCACTTGCTACAGTTTTCGCATGGGGAATCAATACTATATTGCTTGGCATCCTTATTTTCTCTGCTAAAAACCGCAAACGCTTCGCACTATTTTCAACATTTCAGTTCAATAAAGATATCTTTATAAGACTTATGCGTTTTGGAGTGCCAGGCTCACTGCAGTTCACTCTGGATATTCTGGCATTTACACTATTTATTTTACTGGTTGGTAGAATTAGTGATACTGCACTGGCCGCCACCAACATTGTCCTATCTATTAATGCGCTGGCCTTTATGCCATCATTTGGTGCATCCCAAGGAATCAGTGTTCTGGTAGGGCAAGCTCTTGGCAAAAAAGAACCGGAAACAGCTGCTATTTATGTGAAAAACAGCTGTCAAATGCTACTAGGCTATATTCTGGTTATTGACCTGTTGTTTATCTTTGCGCCAGACCTTGTTCTTATGCCATTTCTGAGCAGTGGTGAAGCTGCTGCATCAGTTGAGGTAGCTGAAAGCTGTAAACTACTGCTTCACATTATTGCCGCATATCTCTTTTTTGATGCACTCTATATGGTTTTGTCTGGAGCATTAAGAGGTGCTGGAGACACAAAATTTATGATGATTGCAATGGCTATTGCCTCACCAATTTTTCTTGTCATCCCTGTTTATGTTGGTATCGAGTTTTTTAATGTGAGCGTGGGTGGCGCATGGATCTGGGTACTCATTTTTATCGTCGCACTTTTTGCTATCTCCGCATTACGCTACAAAACCGGAAAATGGAAGGAGATGTTGGTTATTGAAGATGAATTATCTCGATAACACCTACTCGACAACCCACACTTCCTTACCCTCTCGCAGAGCAAACCGCCTTAAAAAAGACCCAATTCTCAGCAGATAAGCTTACTCCTTTTTATTAACATTTAAGACTGTCAATTTCTCCTTTCAAAAGGTCTTTTTTTTACAAATACAACTTGCTCCTATTGTTAGTGGACTGTATATTGTTGCCTTTATCTAACACCATCACATGCTTATTGATCTATGGTTATTTGTTGCGATACTTAGGCTATTCTTTTTGAAACGCAAAGGTTTGTTAAGAAAGAAATACAACATGGCATATCTTCACATTATCCTAGCAAGACATAGATACTCACTCCGACAATTATAACTCTGAAAAATTCTATTAATAAAACAATAAAAAAAAGGGAGAAGTTATGTTTAGAGAGAAGGTAATTGCTATCTGTATTGTATGTTGTGTTTCCTTGCTGTACTCACCTCTCCACGCCTTATCTATGGAAAAACCAGTCATTGCCATCAAAGAGGCAAAGGTTGGTGAAAGTGTTTCTTCTTACTCAAAAAGACACTTAGACTTAGAAAAATTATTAGCTGAAATGGAAGCATCCTTTCAAGCAACTCGTAAATTTGATGTTGTCACCAGAAACAAAAGTACCATGGAAGCGTTAATAGAAGAGCAAGAATTTGCTCAAAGTGATTTAGCCGCAGGTGATGCCGCGGAATCAGGGGCATTGCAAAATGCTGATTTCCTCATCATTCCAACAGTCCATCGCTTTGTGTTTTATACTTCAACGAAAAAGGTCCCAAATTTACAAAGTAAATACTTTAGAACAGATCATGGAACACTTGAAATCAACGCTCAGATTGTAGATACAACAACTGGACAAATTAAAACTACTTTTTCTATGAAGGATAGTTTTTCCACTAAAGAACAAATGGTCAACAGTAAAGGTGGTGTACCAAGTAAAAAATATTTCACAGACCTCGCAAAAGACGTCTCTGCTCAAATGTCTGATCAATTCATCGCACTCATTTTTCCAGTAGAAGTCATTAGCATGAAAGGTAATAAGGTGTATCTCAACCGAGGCAAAGATGGTGGTTTCAAGAAGGGTGACCTACTCAATGTTTATTACCCTGGTGAAGAATTAATCGACCCATCAACAGGTGAATCTCTAGGATCAGCTGAAGAGTATATCGGTCAAATTAAAATTTCACGAGTAAATCCAAAATTCACCATAGCAACCATTGTCCAAGATAAGCTTGAAGGTGATGTAGAAGTTGGTTGTATTGTGCGTAAACCTTGATCTAACAGGAGACCTAGGTGATGAAAAGTATTGAATCTTTACTGTTAAAAACAGTTTTATTTATTGGCGTGCTAATAACAACACTGTGCTGTGACGGCATAATATCATCAGCACAAGCCCAAGATCCATCATGGCTACAGTCAGTTACTGGTTTTTTTAAATCAGAAGAGAAAGCTCGCTCAACGCCTGCAACTATTGCAGTGTTGAGTCATACAGACTTTTTGCCCGATGCGACAGCGGTGTACGACAAACGAAGTTCTATGGTCGGGCTCCCAGAGGTTTTAACTGATGCGATCCTTGAACAGCTTGCGAAAAGTAAGCGATTTACTCCTGTTGAGCGAAAAGCACTACGAACCGCAATTCTTGAACAGCGTTTTGGAAAAAAATTATCCGATAGCTACATGGATCGCACCCTTGATAAAGCGATTCAAGATATGGATCAATTTGAGATCGGTGGCGGTATAGCAATGGGAGTTGCTACCGCAGGATCCGGTTTTAACGACTTACTCCATGATTTTCAAGATCTTGGCTCTGCAGTTGGCGCAAACTTCCTTGTACTTGGCAACCTGCACCAATTGGACAGTTCAGTAAAATCGAAAGATATTCCTTTTAGTGAGAGTGGACGCAAAATCACTCAGAAAACCACAGAAGCACGATTAAGAATACGAGTAATTGATGCTGCCACTAGTACGGTTATAGGTGCCGACAGTCTCCATCTTAAAATATCTGAAAGTCTTTTTACTGGCAGCAAAGAGGCCATGGATGACTATGAGTTTATGAATCAGATTGCTCAGGAAGCTGCAAATAAAATTCTCGATTTAGTTTTCCCTGCAAAAATTGTTAGCCTTGAACCTCTTGTTATCTCTCGAGGAAGCAATGATTCAGTAAAAGCAGGTGACAAATTCACTATTCTAAGAGAAGGACAAGAAATAAAAGAAGACTCCGGAGCAGTAATTGCTCGCCTTAAGTCTGAGGTTGGTCAAGTGGAGGCAAGTGACGTACAAGAAACAGTCTCCCTTGTAAATATTGTTACTGGTGATAACTTTATTGCTGGCGACCTCGCTGTTCGTGTTGCATCTAAGCCTAAAAACACAGTTGCTAAACAAGGTGTTCCTTTATCGAAGTCACCAAATGCGGCTGTTGCCACTGGCGAAAAGCCAAGAGTAGCCATTGGCCTCGTCAAGACCGGGTCAACCGCAAAAACGGGTTCTGATGCTACCGAACACATTCCAATGTTTACCGACAGTCTCATCACACGCCTTGTCCAAAGCAAACGCTTTACCGTGATTGACAGACAAGAAGTCGATCAACTTCTTGATGAACAGTTAGCTCAAGCCATTGCTGAAGACAGAGAAATGCCTACAGCTCTCGGTACTTTAAAGGGTTGTGATTATCTTGTAATTGGTTCTCTTCAGAACTTTTCAATCGAAGAGCAAACTCTCAAGTTACCTAACTCTTCACGCGTTATTGCAGTATTCGATGGCTTTGCCGAAGGTAATATGCGACTCGTTGATGCACGTAGCGGCGATATAATGGAGTCACGAAAAATCACCGTGAAAAAACAGCTTGAGATACAAGCTGGCCGAGATCGACTGCTCACTTCCCTTGCAGACGAGTTTTCTGCACAGATAGCAGCAAACCTTCTCAACTCAGTTTACCCAATAAAAATTGCTGCAATTGCCAATGAGACAATATATGTAAACCGAGGAACTGATGGCTTACTACAAACAGGTGCAACTTTTTCTGTCATGCGCCCTGGGGAAAAAATTCTTGACCCAGATACTGGCGTTGAGTTAGGAACAACAGAAAACAAGGTTGGTGAAGTTGAGTTAGTACAGGTTGATGAAAACAGAAGCCTTGCTAAACTGCTCAATGGCGGCAACATACAAAAAAGTGACCTGCTCAAGTTGATCACTAACGGGAAGGAAACAAATATTGCCTCTCCAGGAAGCTACACAGGTAATAACTTGCAAGGCAGCAAAACAAGTTCAACTGAAGCAAACGCAAAGCCCCAACAACCAGCGGGTAAGGCAAATTTGGCTTTAAGCAAAATAAGGATCAATGCTCGACAAAAGATCACCAACGACTCAACTATTTATGCCGTTCAAGAAGGAACAATAGATCAACTCACCGATATCCTGACACACAATCTTACGAAAACAAATCGTTTTGTCATGATGGAAAGAGGAGAAGTTGATCAAATTGTAGATGAAAAGGCATTACAGGCTGTCGCTACGAGTAATGACATCCGGGATTATCTTAGCGAGTTAAAAGGAGCCGACTATTTAGTTGTAGGTGAACTTACTAATTTCTACTTGAAAATTGAGAAGAAAAAAGTCCCCTACGTTGATAAAGTTCAGATAAATTATACCGGCATAATGGAGGGCAATATTCGTATTGTCGACAGCCATACCAGTGCAGTTGCTGCATCTCACAAAATCAGGCTCAAGCGTAAATTCAAAGACATTAGCCTTGAAGAAATCCGTACAAACATGATTGACCAATTTTGTCTGGAAGCAGCCGACGGTATTGTTAAACATATCTATCCAATGAAAGTGCTCGGTGTTTTACCAGATGGCACAATATTCATAAACCGAGGAGCAGACGCCGACATCAAAGCCGGGATGACCTTTTCACTCCAGCGACCGGGTCAGGAGTTGATAGACAAAGACACTGGGGTTTCATTTGGTGTTGCAGAAATGAAAATTGGCACAATCAAAATCACCGAGGTTGAAGCCTCCAGATCCAGGGCCGAGGTTATTCAAGGTGAATCAGCTCTTGCTGGTGATATTCTTCGTACTAGTGCCCCTCCTGCTCAACCTAAGAAGAAAAAGAAAATGAAAGTGGCATGGTAAGCACCTGCCCTGTATTGATTTAATGAAACACCATAAAAACAGGAGAAATGAATTAATGAAAGCCACAGTTATTTTTCGTAACCAATTTCAATGGTTATCTTTTTTAACCATTTTTATATTATTTGGGGGATGCTTGCAGGGCTGTGTTCCCACTCAAAATGGGGGCACATCCCAGTTCCTCGATGGCGACTCAGTACCACAGGAAAACCCTTATTACGCTGGATATTCTAAGAAATATGCTCCATATCGAGATAAACTTGCTAATGGTGAAGCTGATGCTGTTTTCTCTGTCCTTAAAGAGGAAGAAGAAAAAATAGGAACAAAAGACAGTGAGAAGTTGGCTTCAGAGCTTCGCTTAGTTGGCCTCATGGAAAGAACCTCACTTTCCCTACAACTTGGTGACCCAGATAAAGCTCTAGACTACTCTCGCTTAGCTCAGGATGTGATTGAAGAACGCAATTCTGAATCATACCTTAAAGAAGGTGCCTCTTCATTTGGAAATTTTTTCCTTGATTTAGCAGGCGCAGGTGAGTTTGGTCGCTACAATGCTCCGGGTTACGAAAAGGTTTTACTCCTCGACATGGCTTCCATGGCTTATCTTCTTAAAGGTGATGAAAGAGCCTTTAATGTTGCTCGCCTAGCAGTTGAGTGGCAAAAGGAAGAAAAAGAACTTTTTGCAGAAGAACTTGAAAAAGAAAAAAAGGACACTAAAGAAGAAGACAAAAAAGAAAATGAGGTAAGTGAAGAGACTTCTATTGAACTGATCGATTCCCTTCACAAAGAGTTTGCCAAATATGACAAAACAGCATTAAAGGTTTCAAGTGCCTTCGTTAACCCTTTTGGTGACTATGTGACAGGCATGGTAAATGAATTCAAAAGCCGCAAGGTAAAATCACTCATAAGCAACGCTCACATTGCCTACAAGCAAGCACTTAAGCTCAACCCAAACAGTAAAGTTTTAAAACAAGCAGTACGAGACACAAAGGCTAAAAAACGCCCTAACAATCTCGTCCATATTGTTGCCCTAGATGGTTTTGTTCCTGAAAAGAAGATCCTTTCCATTCCAGTAATAGATACCATTGATGTTGAGCTTCCAACATTTAATCCAATTCCTTCAAGAGTGGCCAAAATAAAAGTTTTATCCAAAAATAACAAAACTTTAGCAACATTGTCACCTGTGGCCGACATTGAAGCACTTGCACTTAGACACCAGAAAGACTCATTACCTTACATTCAATCAATGATGCTTACTGCTGCAACAAGAGATGTTGCACTGGTTCAAGGTGGCAACTCACTTTTTGGTGGTTTAGGAAGTTTAGTAAAAAGCTTCACAGACGATGCACAAGAACCGGACACAACCTCTTGGATGACATTGCCCTCCACAATACTTGCGGCAAGGATATATATTTATCCAGGACTTAAGACAATGAAGATCAGATCGTATGATAAGAAGAATAAAATGATTGCCGAGAAAATTATCAAATTAAACGAAGGCGACCAACACTTTGTTCTCGTTAGAAGTTCTGACCAATCCATCAATGCCTACCCGAGTGAAAAGATATGGTCAGCTCAAAAATAATATTCAAACAACGCTAAGACAGGAGAAAGAAATGAAATACAGCAATACTCTTTTACTTTTCACAATTGTGCTCTTTTCTGCACTGGTCACAGCTTGTGTGCCACCAAACACAAACTCTAACCAGGAAATCATACTCACCAAAGGTGTCGATGTCAGCTTCCCCGGTTTAACTCGGATAATAGGGTCTGATAATTTGGTTGGTGATATTAGTGTTGTAAACCCCAAGTTGGGTAACAAAGGTAGCTTCGCAAAAGCACAGGTAACAGTGCAAAACCTGACTGACAACAGATATGAAGTCGAATATCAATATCAATGGGAGGATGAATCTGGTTTTTCTGTTGGCACCCCACGCCCATGGAAAAGATTTATTCTGGGACCATTACAGGCTAAAAATTTCTCAGAAATGGCTCTACAAAAAGACGCAAAAAAAGCAATTTTTACAGTTCGATTGGTTGATGACACCTTTATTGAGCTTAATAAACAAAACTCAAAATAGAGTAATTTGGAGGACGTTAAAAATGCATAAAAGAAATTTTTTATTGACTGGTTTGGTCTTGTTGACATCTGCCTTTCTTTTCTCGGGCTGTGTTCAAACATCTACTGGAACACAAAGCAATGTAGCTATGGTTGAGGATGGTGATCGAGCACACCTCAAAGATGAACTCACATCGGAAGATTACATTGCTCTTGCAAGTTCAGTAACAGAAAAGATGCTCAGTTCTTCTAAAGCACAAACATGGGGACAGAAGAAAAAGAAACCGTTATTGGTTATTGCAATCCCTGAAAACACTACACACGACGCAAATATTATTACAGAAGACTTACAAGACGAAATCATTTCTAAGATATTAGATAGTGACGTTGCACGTGTTATTGATGAGAGTAGTCTTTCTGGCAACTACGACTACATCATCAAAACTACAATTACATCAACCACCCAAAAAGGTGATGGTGGCAGCAAACTTACCTATTACACTTGCAAGCTACAGATGTTTTCCCTGCGTGGCGAAAGACTTGGCCAATGGCATGATAAAATTGGTATGGCAACTGCCAAAAGAAGTCTTTTTTAAAAAGTACTAACCAATTGTTAACTGCTAGAGAGGTTATAACAGCAACAACTTTTCTAGCGGTTACCCCCCTCCCCCTCCTTAGTCACACCAGCGTTAAAAACCTACTTCCACCAAAGCTGTTGTAAATATCTTTGCACCTATCACGACAATACCAGTATATACAGAGAGCAAATTATTCTATTTGAGCATATGCTTTACCTTCACAGGCAATCTTATGGTACCTTAACTTTGATAAATTTTAACCTATCGTTATTTCACTCCATAAATGTTTTATTGTTCTTTTCGGTTACACTCAGTTATTGGTTCAACCAGCTAACTTCATGAAACTTTCCACCAAAGATTTGTTTTTATTTTTCTAACTCTACTTACAAAGAAGTGAGCCAAGCTTTCATCGCATTCAATATAATCCGATTATTTTCTCATTGAAAAAGCGATAAATAGGCTATTAAATATCACTGTAGGGAGAAAACTTTCCCAAACAGATGAGTAAATTGACGGCTACCAGCTTGCAGACATGAACTAAAGAAGGATTTCACCAGAAATCTCTTGGAAGGGTTGTCTGTCTTTGCACAAAGCCGGTAATAGATGCCCTTGATCAGTTCTAGCCATCAGAACGAAACCGAATAAAGGTTATTTTTAATCAGCATAGAAAGCTGCGGATCATCTCCTATGACAGACCAATCCAAAACACATCAAGAGCTTATTGCGGAGAATTCTTCATTAAAGAAGAAGATCAAGCAATTAGAACGGTTGAGATCCGAAGACAAGCAGGAGAAAACGATACCAATAGAGAGTGAAAATCAATTTCGTACCATGGTTGAAGAATCGCATGCATTCTTGATGCGCTTCGATCTCAATGGAACTATTTCATATATGAATGAAGCGACCGCTAAGGCAATAGGTTGTGATAACACCGATGAGTTTATTGGTAAATCATTCTTAAATTTGATCCATCCAGACGATCGACAAAGGATTCAGGAAGCCTTTACCAACCAGATCAAAAAGCGCCTATTATCTGATGCACAAGAATTTCGAATTATTCACACTAAAGGTGAAGTTAGGTGGTTCAATTTTATAACTACCCTGGAAATTGAAGACGGACAAATCACCGGTCAGAACGGTGTGGGTCAAGATATTACCGAGCGTAAGCGAGTAGAAGGAGTTTTACTTGAAAGTGAGACGCGATATCAATCAATCCTTGATGCTTCACCAGACAACATCACAATTACAGATATCAATGGTCGAATCCTGATGATGTCTCCTGCTGGGCTGCTCATGTTAGGCTATGATAAAGAGGAAGATGTTAAAGGTGAAATAGTCAGCAATTACCTTATTCCCGAGGATAGAAGTCGTGCCTTGTCTAATTTGGCCCTCAAAGCGCAAGGTGTCTTGTCAAGGGCTGATGAGTATCGTGGACTGCGTAAAGATGGCAGTATTTTTGATGTTGAGGTGATGAGCAACTTCATCAGAGACAGCAAAGGCACCCCCACAGAAGCTATTATTGTTAGTCGTGACATTACCGAGCGCAAACAGGTCGAGGAAGAGCGTAAGAAAATGCAAGCTCAACTTCAACAGGCGTTAAAGATGGAGGCCATTGGTACTTTAGCTGGCGGAATAGCTCACGATTTCAATAATATCCTCGGGGCAATCCTCGGCTATACGGAAATGGCATATGAAGACAGCCTATCGGACTCAGTTAACCCTGACGACCTGAATCAAATACTACTCGCAAGCCTGAGGGCTAAAGAGCTTGTTAAACAGATTCTCGCCTTTAGCAGGCAAACAGTGACAGAAGAGAGAGTCCTACAACCGGCTATAATAGTAAGAGAAACGATAGAAATGCTTCGTGCCTCGTTACCTACAACGATTGACATCCAGAAAAACATCGATCCGGATAATGTGGGGCTAGTACTCGCCGATCCAACCCAGATTCATCAGATAATAACCAACCTTTGCACAAATGCTTTCCACGCTATGGAAGAGACAGGTGGAAGCCTGAATATTTCCCTTAAAAACCAAGAGTTAACTTCGGCAGATTTAGTGAGTGAAGCGCATGTGCGACCCGGAGATTTTGTTGAAATCTCAGTAAGTGATACAGGCCCGGGAATAGCGCCAGAGATAATGGACAAAGTTTTTGATCCATTTTTCACCACAAAAGAGGTGGGCGTAGGAACAGGGATGGGTCTTTCAATTATTCATGGCATCGCAAAAAAAACAGGCGGTTTTGTTTCCTGTAAAAGTTCACTTGGGGAAGGGACAACTTTTCTTGTATATCTTCCGGTTCACACTCTAACGGCTCCACCTGAAAGCAATACAACGTTTTTTGAGTTAAGCCAAACTGGTTTTGAGCGTATTCTGTTTATTGATGATGAGGAAATGTTGGCCAAAATGGGCAAGACTATGCTCGAACGCCTGGGCTATAGAGTAACAGTCGAAACTAGTAGCCTTGAGGCCCTGAAGATCATACAAAATCAGCCGGACAGATTCGATCTGATTATCACCGACCAAACTATGCCAGGTATGACAGGAAGTGATCTGGCACAACATATACTGCAAATACGGCCTGAAATGCCAATTATTCTATGCACTGGCTTCAGTAATCAAATTTCAGAAAAAGAGGCCAAGCCGTATGGAATAAAAGGGTTTGCGTTTAAACCTCTGGCCAAAAAAGATCTCTCAGACCTTGTCAGAAAAGTCCTTGGTGACAAAAAATGATTTACATAAAACAATCAGAGTAAATTTCCTTATGACCGAGACAGAGTACGAATGTTGCCACATGTAAGATCAGCCAGCTTCAACTCAAAACTGAGCTAATACCTGCTCGATAAAGTTGAGATAAACACGCAAGCTAGCGGATAGACTGTGGACTCTCTACCTATCTCTAAACTCTACGCAGTGCAAGCCCCACGTTTGCCACAAAAATAAGAAGTGCTCCACCCCAACCAAGCAATGACAAGACTGGTTCAGCCAAAAGCAAAGGGCCAAGAATTGCGGCTAGCAAAATCCTTGTTGAAGATATAACCGACCCCTCAACAGCCGTCACAAACCTAAAGCCGTAGGTAATCAGATACTGACCTGCAACGCCTACTATTGAACAAATCGAAAGATAAAAGAACTCTTTCCCATTGGGCAGGAACATTGAATCATGAAAAAAAACAACCATGAGTATCGCACCGAGACCAAAGAGAAAAAATAAAATAGTATTAGAGTCATGATCCCTTCTGGCAAGATTTAGATATATTATTGCAATGGCTGCTGCCAGCCCTGAGAAAATCCCCCAAATACTACTCAGAGCAATACTAATCCCACCCTCTGGTGCCAGAACGAGCCATACACCAACACAGGCTAACACTACAAAAACAATAGCAAGTTTATCCCTCTGTGCTTTAAAGACAAACCATGAAGCAAGCGCTACAAAAAGGGGATAGGTCATATTGAGGATATTTGCCTCGGCAACTGAGCCAAGAGATGCCGCCTGATAGAAACAATAGACAGCCGCAGTATTACCAAGCATACGTCCTATGAGATAATGGTACTTAACAGGCCGCACTCTCTGCTTTTTCACTTTCATCACAATAGCAACAATGCAGAACCCGAGCACAAAGCGGCAGAAAGCAAAATAGGATACATCAATATCCACCTCTGTCTTTGCCATTTTTATTATGACTGTTGTAAAATAGAAGAAAAAAGCGGAGCCAAATACAGCGAGCCAACCCCAGATTTTCCGTAACTGAGAACTACTATCTACAGGTGACATCAAACTAATTCAGCCACACGGCTATATCACCAACTTTCACGAAACCTGACTTAATTACTCTACAGCACACACCACCCCGCCAGTCGGTCTCCATAACTTTACGAAGACCGGGAACCTGATCATCCATTAACTTGCACGGAACAGTCTCTTTTGTAACCTCAAGCTGAACGTCGCCAATTTGTAGTATCTTGCCAACATGGTCAGGGCCAAAGCGCACATCACTAATGAATAGATTAGCTCGTCTAATGGTCCAAGGAATTTCAAGATCCATAGCGTCACACACTTCTTGCCAAACATTTTTACTCAGAAGAGTTACCTGCCTCTTACCCGGGCT